>Ga0233401_1000745_pt1 | contig 11500 bp, 10 predicted proteins | sample 49DmetaG_FD_190067 | JGI IMG/M metagenome (GOLD analysis project Ga0233401, IMG submission 190067) | Seawater microbial communities from Monterey Bay, California, United States - 49D | ecosystem: Environmental > Aquatic > Marine > Coastal | place: USA: California | collected 2016-10-03
GCATGCAATGGTCGACTATGCCGATGAGCACTTCGAACCGACATGGAAGGACGGGGGTTACTACTATCCCCATACAAGGTTCTATGTGTACAACTTCCTTCGGGACTGGCTGGGGTACATCCATAACGTCGGTCCGTTGACGGGCAACGTCCTGGTCGGCTTTGCGAGCATTAACCCGAAGGACGGACTCTGGAAAATCTACAATCAACCGCGGGGCAAGTCACACTTCGACGAGCCGTTCATCACAGACGTTGAATACCTTGAGGCAAATGTCACTCAGGCGGTTTACGCCGCGGATAAGGATGCGCTGATCGTAACCCTGGCACCAGCATCCGTGGAAAGCGAAGCCACCTCTTTCACGGTCCGTCAGTTGGATCCCGAAAAAACTTATGTGTTAGTCAGGGACGGGCAAGTATTAGGCGAAGTCAATAGGAAATCGAATTTGGCGCTACCCAATGCTAAGTGGCAGACTGATGGTTCACTTGTTATCAGTACTGGATTGACAGAACCCCAGTCCTTCATATTGCAGGCAAGGGCTGCCACCCTAGCTGCACGCTAATGAGGATAGCTCTAGACAAAGTTGCGGGCGAACAAGTCGCGAAATACCTGTGCAGAATCATGCAATCTGTGTTTGTCCTTGCAGTGGGCTTAGCCATAACCGCATGCTCAGATACTGACAGAGCAACTGATTTGAGCGAAGAGATTACCAACAAGAAGGTACGTCAATACCTTCTGGAGCACCCGGAGCTTGTTCTTGATGACCCGGAAATTGCTCGCGCCATTAGTTCAGCCCGCTCAGCGCGGCAGCACCAGGCTAGAGCCTTATGGCGCAAATCTATCCTGGCAAAAAACGCCAGTCTACTGGACTCTGCTCTCACCCCAGCCTCTGGGGATGTTGGCTCCCAAGTCACTATTATCGAGTTCTATGATTATCAATGTATGCCTTGTAAGGCCAGTTACCCAGAACTTAAACAGATCAAAAAAACAGAGAAAGATGTCCGTATTATTTATGCTCAGCTGCCTGTTTTCGGGAGCTATTCGACCCTAGCTGCACGGGGCGCTATCGGCGCTCATCGGCAGGGCCTATTTCAGGATTATCACGATGCATTAATGACTGCCAACGTCCGTCTTGATGCGGGCTCTATTTTTACCATGGCGGCCGATATAGGGCTCGATATTGAAAAGTTGCAGGCTGATATGCGTGACCCACAAGTTATTCACTATCTAGAGCAGATGCGGATTCTCGCCGATGAACTTGATGTGACCGGCACGCCAGCATTTGTTGTAGGAGACTCCATTCTGAGAGGCGGCACCGGGGTAAAAGAGCTTAAATTAGAACTGAACCGTCAGCGTACTCAAAGCCATCTTCCCAGTGGCGTTTGAGGCTTATTTGAGTGGGAATGAATATCAAAATATTAAAAATAAAATCGAGAACGGCGTCTTTATAAAGGTCTTTTAAACTCTGTAAAAACTAGAGCTGGACTCAAAAAACGTTTTCTTTGATGTAGATGAGGAGATTATTATAATGAAAATTCAAGCTGCAGTAGTCCGCGAACAATCAGGACCCTTTGACATATCCGAGCTAGATCTGGCTGAACCTAAAGACGATGAGGTATTGGTTAAGATCGTCGGCGTAGGTATATGTCACACTGATCTAGTTTGCCGCGATCAGTATTTTCCGGTGCCTTTGCCCTGTGTATTTGGTCACGAGGGGAGCGGTATTGTCGAGAAAGTAGGCCGCCAAGTCATCGGCATTGAGAAAGGCGATCACGTTGCAATTTCATATAAAACATGTGGTAGCTGCGAGCCCTGTTTGCAGGGGCAAATTGGTTATTGTCATGGCCTCTATGAGCACAACTTTAACGGCAATCGACCTGACGGCAGTAGTGCACTGAGTGAGAATGGTGAGACCGTGCACGGGCATTTCTTTGCCCAGAGTTCCTTCGCCTCCCACGCCCTATGTCATGCTTCAAATCTAGTTAAGGTCGATCAGAGTCTACCCCTAGAGCTACTCGGCCCACTGGGCTGTGGAATACAGACGGGCGCTGGGGCAGTGATGAATGCTCTTAAACCACGGGCGGGCACTTCTATTGCGATCTTCGGCGCCGGCACGGTTGGCCTTAGTGCTGTAATGGCCGCGCGTGTCGTAGGCTGCGGTACTATTATCGCGATCGATCTTGTGGATGACCGATTGGCCACAGCAACCGAACTGGGTGCAACACATACAATCAATGCCACTGATACCGATGTAGTCGCCAAAATTCATGAAATAACTGGCTCAGGTACCCATTTCTCTCTCGAATGCACGGGCATCCCACAAGTTGTGCGTCAGGCAGTAGACTGCTTAACACTGACCGGTATTTGTGGCGTGATGGGTGTCTCGCCGGCCGGTACTGAATTCAATCTAGATATGAACGCAGTCCTTTTCGGGCGCTCGGTACGCGGTATTATTGAGGGCGACAGCGTGCCTCAAGTTTTTATCCCGCGTCTGATTGATCTGTACCAGCAGGGTCGATTCCCTTTCGATAAATTGATCAGCACCTATTCGTTTACCGACATCAACCAGGCGGTTGAGGACGTTGAATCTGGAAAAGTTATCAAGCCGGTACTCCTGATGGACGTGTTACTTTCTGAGTCTTAATTAAATCTTGCTGATGCCCATTGGCTGTTTTGCGAGTGGATTGGTCTAAACCTATAGCTCTGAAAACAACACTATAGTCCAAAAAAAATCGAAGCGCCATGGAGCCCTACCGTGCTGGTCATTTTTTAGGAGCGACTAAAAAGAGCAGAGCCCCGAGCAGTGACCATCCGATAATAATGATCCATTCCTGTGGCCAAAGCAGTGCCGATGGGCTACCGGGCATATAGAGAAAAGCCAAGCATATAGAGAGTATCAAGGCGAGTATTCCTATAAAGTAGCCAAACGGTACTTTATAAGGGCGCTCTAGATCTGGCTCTTTGAAACGCAAAATCAGGAAAGACAGCGCAACCATGGCATAGGCAACGACAATACCCAGACCTCCTGCATTTACCAACCAAACCAGTACCGGTCGACCGAAAAAAGGCCCAATGATTGACAGGGCACCTATCAGTAAGATCGCATTGTAAGGAGTGCGATATTTTGGATGTAACTTGCCAAGAGCTGCAGGTAATAGGTTTGCGCGTGCCAAAGCATAGATCGCCCTGCTACCTCCGATAATAAATGCATTCCAGCTAGTCAGTATACCTGCGAGACCTGCGCCTAACATGGTCAAGCGGCCAGCTTCGCCGAACACCACTGAATTGGCTTCAGCTACTATAATCTCTGAAGTTGCAAATGCCTCTTTATTGAGTACCAAGCTTACACCCAGAACCATTAGCACATACCAAGCAACAGCCATTGCAACTGATAACATTAAAACCGACCCTATTTCCCTATAAGGTAAATCAATTTCTTCTGCCGCCTGAGGAATAGTATCGAAACCGACGAACATAAAAGGAACCATAACCAATACCAGGGTAATGCCCGATAAGCCATCAACAAAAAGTGGTTCCATGTTGGCAGTATCGCCATTGGCCAGAGATCCAAATACAAACAAACCGCCAACTAAAAGGATAACAATGACTACTGCTGATTGAACAACGGCAGCCATACGGACACCACGTACATTTAATATGGTCATGGTAACCGCGCCTGCAACACCTACTAACACCCAGCTAAGGTAAACATCCCACCCCGCGATTTGCCAGAGAAAGATTTTATCCAGCCCTGGTAATAGAGCATCGAGAACGGTAGGCAAGGCTACTGCCTCAAATGTAACCACAGAGACATAACCAAGAATAACTGCCCAGGTACAGATAAAGGAGCAGCCTGCTCCCATAGCGCGATGACTATAGACATGCTCCCCTCCGGCAAAGGGTAGTGCAGAAGCAAGCTCAGCATAGGTAAGGCCAATGACTAGCATAATACCGCCGCCAATAAGAAAAGCAGTAATAGCTCCAATGGCTCCGGCTGATTCAATCCAAACGCCAGACAGCACGACCCAGCTCCAGCAGATCATCGCGCCAAAGGCTAAAGCTAAAGCGTCTCGCCGACCAAGTACACGTAAAAAATTTTGTTGTTCGCCAAATGAACCCATGGCGCAAAGAATAACACATGTCGCATGACATGTTCAATTATTCAAATCTGAATTTGCCCGCGCAACTTTCCCAGACTGTCTGAATTGCTGGCTGCATTTAATATCAGCGCTTCAGCCGGCATAACAAGGTTGATTTATATTGGCACCTTCCAACATCGGATGACTCCATGTCACGGGCAGAGAAGCAGCACAGAGGTGTTAGGCGTCACCACCATAGAGTTTATCGACCAGATCATAGACTACCGAGCGAATCTTAGCGCTATCATTTTCCCACCGTTTGCCCGGGGCTACAAAAACGGTTGTTCCCTCTATGAAAGACATTAGAGTAACAGATTCAATGCGAGGGTTCTTACTTCCAGCCTTGTGGAGCAAACCCTCCAGAATCTGCAAATATTCAGCATAGATATCGTCAACCAGATCGGCCACTAATGGCTCCACCTGACCCATGGCCCAGAGTTGTGGCCAAAGTTTATCCGCCTGTAACCTTCCATCTGCTGGCTCCGACGAAGCGAATTCCAAGACCCCTTTGATAGTTAGCGGCTCATTAGCTTTTACAGCATCAAAATTGCTGTGGTATATGTCAGCAATATAAGCCACCAATGCACGCAACATATCTTCCGAGGTTCGAAAGTGATACTGCAAAGCACCTAGCTTAATACCGCTAGCTCGAGCCAGGGCCCGCATGCTCAGGCTGCCATAGCCCTCATCAATAATAATATCAACCGCTGCCTGTAATATCTGCTGTTTGCGCTCACTCATCGATCATAGAATCCGTAACTTTTCCGACTGAGTAGTGAGTTTACAGAAAAGGATAGCCAGAGTCTCCCAAGATAGGATTATCTAGGTTTTTTAAATGGCTATACGTGCTAAGTCAATTTTCGGTCAGCTGTAACGCCGCGAGACTTAATATTGGCAGCCAGGCGCAAAATAAGTGCCAGCAAGCCCAAGACAGCAAAGACAACATCTATTGTCTTTGCATTTTGACTTAGGGCCTGCTCGGCATAACTCACCCAGATCGCCGCCCAGAAGTACCAGATACCTACCCAATGCAGCCAACTCCATTGGGCGCGACTTAATTTTCGGCGCACTGGATAAAATGAAGTAACGGTTAGTGCCAATAAAAGGACGTAGCTAAGGCTTCGCCCCACAAGTTCGCTGGTCTTATGCAACTCATCCCAGTAATAGGCGGGGTATAAATCCAGTAGCACTGCGATAAAGACCGCCTGCCAGGCAAATCCAGCTGCAAAGGATAAACCGGTATAACGGCGGTTTCTCAACAACCACTGTGAAATAGCACCTGGAAAAAGCGTTACCAGGGCTGATGTCACAAAGGCGATAAGTATCCAGGGAGAGGCAAACTGCACAGATAGACGTATCAATTTGATTGTGTCTTCAGGCGAGGAGATACCTATGATCAGCATCCCGGCAACCATGCCGCCAAGGGTCAACAGCGCAATCAGGTAAAAAAGCGGCCAACCATTCAATACCCTGTATTGGAGCAAGGTCAGCTGACTACCTCCCCCACAGCACGAATCGACGCATCAATCGCCGACTGCACATAGGCATAGGCCTCGGAGTCAGAATTGGCAATGCTGATTCGGCCAAAAGGCTGTCGTCCAAGCTCGTGAGGTGCCTGCCCTGGTTCCCAACGCGGGTCATGAAGATCCATATATTCATAGGCATAGCCATGGGACCAACGATTAATGGTAATGGCCTCAATATCCCTATCAGCATCAAAACCGGCCTCACCAAACATACCGGTAAGCTGATGTCGAATTTCTCGCTCATAGTCAGCAAATGAGGTGGCCATTATTTTGTGCCTGCCAAGCCGACAGAGATCGCGCCCAGACTGTTTACCATCTCCCTCTGGTGCAGGCACATGGAGCATATACATCACCATGGGGTCGTTCGGTTTGGTTGACACCTGGTAAGCCCCCAAATTTACCGGCGGCGCGTGGGTGACCAGCTCAAAAAAGCTATCAGCACAGACATAGAGAGATGCGCCACTTTTGCGCACCGGCGCACTGGTTTTAAGCACTACATTGGCAGAGATAAAAGGAACTTTGGAGCCATAGGCTAAGTTTTCTTTTTGCGACTCGGGTAAATCCGGGCAGAGATGTGGAATCATCCCGTTGTATCCAGCAAGAATGCAATGCCTTCCCTGAACCCTATAGGCGCGATCATCGGACACATAGGAAATATCGACCAGGTCTGAGCCCCTATTGGCAACATTAACCACCGTGCTATTCAAGCGAATGCGCACTGGCGCATCTTGCAAATCCAATTGGGAATAATCAAAACGACTGGCAACTACCTCTTCCATTGAATCAGCCTTTGCCACCTGAGGGATAAGTTTATTTACAAATAGTCTTGCCACAGAGGCATTACCATCGGGGAAAATAGGTGAGCGGTACGCGTTGGGGTCCTCTGGCACATCAGACTCCCCATCTGATTCTGGGAAGCCCATGGCGTTGGCCCCAGGTGCTCCCAACTCGATTGCTTCCATAATTGATGCACTGTTAATACCTACGCCCCATATAGCTCGAACCCAGGGTTCTGTTAATTTGGCGCCCTGCGTGGAGAGGCCAACTCGTTCATTGAGGAAGGTGGCATAGGAAGTGCTGCGCATATAGGTTTCTTTATCGGACAGGGGAATATCCGGCAAATAGTCTTTCTCACCACTGACCAGAGCAATCAGACGGCTAGTATCAGTGTTCGATAAATCCAGTGACTTAATCATCGCTTTATAGTCACCAGCACCCGCCCATGTGGACCCCCAATCACCTGAGATAATAGTATCTTTGCCATACAGATTTTTATTCAAATACATACCATAGGGCGCGGCTGCGTTTGACAGACCATAGTCATCTGGGGCTGCATCTTGCAACGCTTTGAAGTCAACACCAATATCTTCAAGAACCTGATAAGCACCAGCGCTAAAAGCTGACTGCTCGAGGTTGAGACTACCGCCAGGACCCAGTAACATTTTGCCCGAAGACTCAAATTCATTGCGCTTGGCATGACCTCCGAAATCATCATGATTATCAAGCACCAGAATCTTTACCTCGGGCCCCATCTGCTGCTGATACAAATAGGCGGCAGACAGACCACTTATGCCGCCACCCACAATAACCAGATCATAGATATCGTCCACCGGTTCATACTGTTCAGGCCTCTGCCCTCCCATCACCAATGCATGAGCCACCTCAAAGGACCCCTTGTGGCTTCCGCGCATGCCCGTCAGCAGCGGCGGATAATAGTCGCCGCTACTAATAGCGCCGTTACCAGCAGTACCGAACGTAACAGAACTATAGGGAGCAAGAGCCGTAGCAGCCACAGATAGGGCGGCACCATTTAAAAAATCTCGTCTGGTTATTTTGTTTCTCATCTAAAATTACTCTTCGCCTGCTTCCCAGGCTTTGGTTTCAATAATAATCATCTCGCGAAATTTAACGGGCATATCCCAGGTTCCCTGCCAACCTTTTGGTACAAGAAAGCTGTCACCCACCTCATAGGTCTGCTTTTCCCCGGAGAGGGAAGTAAGGATAACCCTGCCTTCCAGGACAGTGACAAACTCGTCATAGGAAAAGGGGTAGCTCACATCTATCAGAGCGGCCTCAGACTCATAAAGCGCGACCACAAAATCGCCCTTATGTATCACCTTTTGCCAATGCTTATTAGCGCCTGAGAGCACTGTGCCGTCAGGCCAAGGCGGAATAGACTCCAGCTCGGTGGTCCTGAAAGCATCTTTATCTAGAGGTAAAACATCAATCATGGGTTGCGCCGATACGGTAACGGTAGCCAGTAGCAAAACCGCAAATACATAAAGCTTTTTCATTCATTACTCCCTTGTCTCTTTTTGTTAGTTTTTTCATAAAATACTTCCTGATAATTAGGCTGTCTGTTCTTCAACTGCCCGCCAAGCTGCGTCAAAAGCCGCTTGCATTAGGGGCGTGGCCTCAGAATCAGAATTCGCAATCGAGATACGCCCGAACTGTGCTCGACCAATCTCATGGGGCGCTTGCCCCTTTTCCCAGTCTGGGTCATGGAGCGTCAAATAAGAGTAGGCGTAACCATGGGGGATTCGATTCACAGTAATTGCCGCTATATCATCCTCGTGATTAAAACCATGTTGACCCAACATTCCCTGCAGCTGATCACGAATCTGCTTCTCATACTCTTTAAACGCTGTTGTATAAATCTTGTGGCGACCCATCCTGAAAAGATCTCGCGCAGACATATCTTTGATATCTGCTGGCGTGGGTGAGGCCATCATAAATACCGCCATGGGCTCGTCGAGACTCTGGGGTGGCTGATAGCCTCCTGAGGTCACTGTAGGTGCGGCACTCACCCATTGAAAAGGATCATAGGGACACTGGGTAAAAGTCGTTCCAAGTCCAGCAAAGGCCCGACCATTTTTTAGCAGTACATTGGCATAGACAAACGGTACCTTGACGCCGTAGCTCAAACCCTCTCTCTGCTCCTTGCTCATCTCCGGGCAAAGGTGGGGGATAAGTCCGTTGTAACAGGCGAGAACACAGTGGTCTGCACTGACGCTAAGGGGCTGACCTTTCTCGACATAGTCCACCTTTACATAATTGAGAGCTGTCTCTTTGACACCTACTACTGTGCTATTGAGCCTTAAGCGAGTCGGATTATCGTCAAGGTCTAACGCCCCATAGTTAAAGTCTGCAACGGCAACATCCTTAAAACCCTGCATGGCCGGCGACACATCAGGAATTAACTTTTGTACCAATAAACGGGCAACCGATGCGTTGCCGTCAGGAAACATATAGGCTATGGGGGCATCCCCCAGAACAAAAGCTCCAGCCATATCACTGAGCCGATTTGTCAACCAACCCATAGATTTAAGGCCGGGACAACCTGTACTTAGAGCCTCCAAGACAGTATGGTTCCAGCCCGCGGGTCCCATTAAATTACTCAGAAAGGCACCCAGTATGGGCAAGGTTTCCTCAGCTAAACCAACTCTCTCGGTCAAGAATTGGTTATAACTGACGGATTTAACATATCTGTATTGCTGCAATAAAGACAGATCAGCTAAGAAGTCTCGATCACCTCCAAAAAAGGCAATTAACTTATTTTTTTCCTCCTCGGGGATGGGCAGTTCTTTGACCGCCGCTTGGTACCCTTCACCTCCATGGAAAAACCCCATCCAGTTACCACTTAGGGTTTTATGACCCTCAGCAGTAGGAATGCTCATACCATTATTCGCGTAAATTTTGCCACCCAGTAAATAATCATTTGGCGTATTCACTGTCATTGCAGCCAGAGCCTGCTCGTCAATACCTATGTCTTTTAACAACTCAATTGCAGTTTCACTATAGGATGACATGGGCTCAATATTTTGAGCTCCACCCAAACCAAGCACCATATTTCCGTCTTGGTGAAATTCATTGCGTTTTGCGTGCCCGCCAAAATCATCGTGGTTATCCAGCAAGAGTATTTTTGCGGTAGGACCCATTTTCTTTCGATAGTACCAGGCAGCGGCAAGACCACTCTGCCCTGCCCCCACAACCACTAAATCATAGTGCTCATCTAACTCTTGATAATCCGAGGGTTTTTGCCCATCCCAAGCCAATGCATGAGCAACCTCATAGGAGCCTTTATGACTTCCACGCATACCTGTCAGTGTCGGCGGATAATAGTCGCCAGAAAGTTTCCCAGAGGCTAATGACGCAGTTGTCTGCGCTATAATCTGTCCGGGCATCAATAGGCTTCCACCAGCACCAATAGCCATACCATTTAGAAAATCCCTGCGTGTAATTTTTAAAGCCAAAACACTCTCCCAACCCTTATACATGTCATTTGACATGGGAGACTAACATATCCCCGCCTCGAAAGTCGATAGTGAGTTATCAGGCAGCCTGCTAATAATCAATCTTTATAGAGGAAAACAGTGACTTAAGGCTGCGCAGTTCTCTACAATAAGCCAATGCACAGCAACCTATCAGATAGACAGATCCTAAGCGTCAGTCAGCTTAACCGCAATGTGCGCCACCTGATTGAAACTCAGCTGCCCTTGCTCTGGGTCGAGGGCGAGATTTCCAACTTTGCTCGCCCCGCGTCTGGCCACTGGTATCTGACTCTAAAAGATGATCAGGCCCAGGTGCGCTGCGCCATGTTTCGCAATGCCAACCAGAGAGTCGCTTTCCAGCCAGCCAATGGTACTCAGGTGCTGGTGCGCTGCCGCGCTGGCCTCTACGAGGGTCGCGGTGAATATCAGCTGATTGTGGAGCATATGGAAGAAGCTGGTTTTGGTGCTCTGCAGCGCAAGTTTGAGCAACTAAAGCAACAGCTGAGCGATGAGGGGTTATTTGATAACCAGCACAAGCTGCCTATGCCCGACACTGTAGGGCGTATTGGGGTGATTACCTCGTCCACTGGTGCCGCCGTCAAAGATATTTTGTCGGTGCTAAAGCGTCGTTTTCCAGCCATTAAAGTGAGCATTTTCCCCACTGCAGTGCAGGGTGAGGCCGCCGCTGGGCAAATAGTCGATGCCATAGCCTCCGCCAACCAGCATGGTCAGTGCGATGCTTTGATTGTTGGCCGCGGTGGCGGTTCGCTGGAGGATCTGTGGCCCTTTAATGAAGAGGCCGTAGCCCGAGCTATTTTTGCCAGTGAGATACCAGTAGTCAGTGCAGTGGGCCATGAGGTGGACTTTACTATTGCCGATTTTGTGGCTGATTTGCGCGCCCCCACCCCCTCAGCAGCAGCTGAGCTACTAAGCCCGGATGGCGAGGAGATGCTCAATCAGTTTGAAGGTTTTGAGATACTCATGGCTGAAGGGGTAACCCGCAAAATCAGGCAGCTGGAACAGAGCACCGATTACCTGCAAAAACGCCTGCAACACCCAGGCCGCAAACTGCAGGAACAGGCCCAGCATCTGGATCATTTGGATATTCGTTTGCGCCGGGCGATGGCCGGAAAAATGCAGCAACAGACAACGCAGGTGCAGACTGTACAAAATAGGCTAGTGCGCCAGAGCCCTAAACAAGCAATTACCCAGCGCAAGCAGGCAGTGGCTAATTCGGTGAAGCAGATGATGCGGGCTGCAAGCCAGCAGTTAGAGCACAAGCAAAGTAAAACCGCTCAGGCTATGCATCTGCTGGACACCGTGAGTCCATTAAGAACATTGGGTCGGGGTTACTCGATTATTCGCGACAGCGGTAACAAGGTAGTCAAAACAGTGGCTCAGGTCAGTGCCGGAGATACATTAAGGGGTCAGCTGGCGGATGGCGAAGTGGTTTTTTCGGTGACCGAGACCAGTACTAAAACCCTTTAAAATAATACTCTGACGAATCAATTCACCACAATGGTGATTTTTTCAGACAACACCGGCCTGGTATGAGGCACATGTAAAT
>Ga0233401_1000763_pt1 | contig 11384 bp, 10 predicted proteins | sample 49DmetaG_FD_190067 | JGI IMG/M metagenome (GOLD analysis project Ga0233401, IMG submission 190067) | Seawater microbial communities from Monterey Bay, California, United States - 49D | ecosystem: Environmental > Aquatic > Marine > Coastal | place: USA: California | collected 2016-10-03
TATTTTTGCACGGAATTTAAGAAAAATTAAAAATGTTATCAGTTTCAAATTTATCAGTTCAGTTTGGTAAGCGTATATTATTCGACGAAGTAAATACAAAATTTCTAAACGGAAATTGTTATGGTGTTATAGGTGCAAATGGTGCAGGTAAATCTACTTTTTTAAAAATAATTTCTGGGAAAATGGAGCCTACTTCAGGTCATGTGTCTTTAGAGACAGGTAAAAGAATGTCTGTATTAACCCAAGATCACTATGCTTTTGATGAATTTCCTGTTCTAGAAACAGTAGTAATGGGTAATAAAGACCTATTTACAATTAAATCTCAAATAGATGCTTTGTATGCAGATTATTCAGATGAAAATGCTGATAAAATTGGTGAACTACAAGTAACTTTTGAAGAAATGAATGGTTGGAATGCAGATTCTGATGCAGCTGCCATGCTTTCTAATCTAGGAATTAAAGAAGACTTACATTACACTTTAATGAGTGAATTAGATGGTAAACAGAAGGTTAGAGTTCTGATAGCTCAGGCATTATTTGGTAATCCAGATGTATTAATCATGGATGAACCAACAAATGATTTAGATTTTGAAACAATAGCTTGGCTAGAAAATTTTTTAGCAAATTTTGATAATACAGTTATTGTTGTGTCTCATGACCGTCACTTTTTAGATGCAGTCTGTACTCATATTTCAGATATTGATTTTGGTAAAATAAATCATTATTCGGGTAATTATACTTTTTGGTATGAATCTTCCCAACTAGCAGCTAAACAAAGAGCTCAACAAAATAAAAAAGCAGAGGACAAAAAGAAAGAATTAGAGGATTTTATAAGGCGTTTTTCTGCTAATGTTGCAAAATCAAAGCAGGCGACAAGTAGAAAAAAAATGATTGAAAAATTAAATGTAGATGATATTAAACCTTCTAGTAGGCGATATCCTGCAATCATTTTTAAAAGTGAAAGAGAGGCAGGTGATCAGATTTTAAATATAGATGGATTGTCAAAATCAAACTCTGAGGGTACTTTATTCAATGATATTCATATAAACTTAAACAAAGGTGATAAAGTAGCTGTAATTTCAAAGAATTCTAAGGCAATTTCAGCTTTTTATGAAATAATAGCAGGTAATACAGTCGCTGATTCTGGGAAGTTCGATTGGGGTGTAACTACTACACAATCGTATTTACCTCTCGATAACTCATCTTATTTTAAAGATGGAAGCCTAAACTTAGTAGATTGGTTAAGACAATATGCTCAGACTGAAGAAGAAAGAGAAGAAGTTTTTTTAAGAGGATTTCTTGGTAAAATGATTTTTTCAGGTGAAGAAGCTCTTAAAAAAAGTAATGTTCTTTCCGGAGGAGAAAAAGTACGATGTATGCTTTCAAGAATGATGATGAAAAGGGCCAATATATTAATATTAGACGAGCCAACTAATCATTTAGATTTAGAATCTATTCAAGCTTTAAATAATTCGCTAATAAATTTTTCAGGAACTGTATTGTTTTCTACACATGATCATGAATTTGCGCAAACTGTTGCTGACAGAATTATTGAATTAACGCCTAATGGTGTTATAGATAGATATTCAACTTTTGATGAATATTTAAATGATACTAAGGTAAAAGAGTTAAGAGAAAAAATGTATAAATAGTTAAACGTAGTTATTTTTTCAAGGGACTTACAATTTTCACATCACTAAAGGAAATTGCACCCCGAACAACACCGTCAATTGTATTTTTTAAAGCCTCAATTAATTGAATTTTTAATTGTTTTTTGTGATATATTAAACTAATCTCTCTAGCTGGTTTTGGAGTCTTAAATTCTTTCAATAAAGTCTTATCTTTTTCATTTAAATCTAAAGTGTGTAAATAGGGTAGAAGAGTCATTCCCAAGCCCTCTTTTGATAATTTTATTAATGTATCAAAACTTCCACTTTCTAGTTGAAAACCTTTATTATTATTATTATTATTATTGGTTTTGTAATTTCTACAGAGGTTAATAATATTATCTTTAAAACAATGTCCGTCTTCGAGTAATAAAATATCTTCCATTTCCAGATCATCAATTTCAATTTGATTTTTTTTATACAATCGGTGTTCTAGGGGTGTTAAACCAACAAAGGGTTCGTAGTATAGGGGGCTTTCCTTGATGAATTCATTTTCTAAAGGTGTTGCCGCTAGACCTGCGTCTAAATTATTATCAACTATTTTTTTTATGATTTCTTCGGTAGTTATTTCTTCAATAATCAATTTTACTTTTGGATATTTTTTTGTAAAATTACTTAAGAACATGGGTAATAGTGTTGGCATAACTGTAGGGATTATTCCTAACCTAAATTCACCCCCAACATACCTTTTGTGTTGATGCACTATATCGGTTATTCTACTACCTTCATTTACAATTATTTTGGCTTGTTCAACAACTTTTTTACCAATGTCAGTTAATTCAATTGGCTTTTTTGATCTATCGAATATCTTAATATCAAATTGATCTTCTAGCTTTTGTATTTGCATACTTAAAGTTGGTTGTGTAACAAAACTATGCTCTGCCGCTACAGTAAAATTTTTGTGTTCGGCTACCGAAAGGACATATTTTAATTGTGTAATAGTCATTTATAAGAATTTACTATAAAAATAGTAAAAACTATAAGTTTATATTATAATATTTAAAATATAATTTAAATATTCCAAAATTTACGTTGCTTGTTCAGTTCTTCTTCTTGCTTGACATAATCATTTGTAGAAGTAACCTTTAAAAAAGAAGGATGTTGTTCTATGGCATATTCAATTTTAGTAATTATATCGGAAATTTCATCATTTTCATAATCAATTTTAAGTGGTTCTTTTATAACCATTGATTGAAGTACATTTCTTTTTTTTATCATTAAGCCTTTTTTATCAAAAGAACGTCTAAAACCATCTATAACAATAGGTACAACAGTAGGTTTATAGGTTTTGATAATATGTGCAGTTCCTCTCCTAATGGGTTTAAAAGGCGTAGTTGTACCCTGAGGAAAAGTAATCACCCATCCATCATCTAAAGCCTTACTTATATTTGAAATATCCGACATTTTCACCTGCCTATTTACATTTTCACCAGCACTTCTCCAGGTCCTATCTATAGATACTGAGCCAGTGTAAGCAAATATTTTTGGTAATAAGCCTGAACGCATAGTTTCCCCTGCAGCGATATAATATAAGTTTAGTTTTGGGTTCCATATATAACCAATATTTTTAATACTATCATCTCTTCCTTTTAGAGATGCATTAAAAACATGAAACATAGCAGCAACATCCGCAAAATATGTTTGATGATTAGAAATGAAAAGAACATTTTTTTCTGGAATACTTCTTAAAACTTCAGAGCCTTCAATTTTCAGGTTATTAAAACTTCTATATCGTCCGTGGGAAATAACACCAAGAATTCTAATTAACATTTTTTTTATCCATAAAATATGTCCAAAAGGATTCTTCTTAAATATTGGCATTATTTGAAGTTGTTTAATATAGTTACTTGCTAAAGTACAAAAGAATTTATGGTTTGATATTTTTTAATGCTTCTTTAATTTCACTCAAAATCATTGCAGTTGCTCCCCATATAATTAAACCATTTATTTGAAAACATGGTACAGAAGTTTTTTCCATGTAGGGATTGTTAATTTGAGTAAAGTGAATATTATTATCATCTAAAATATCATCATAAGATATTTCTAGAATTTCTTCTACTTCATTATTTTTTTTAAAACTAGGTTTCGTATGACATACACCAATAAAAGGAGTTACTAAAAAATTGCTTGGAGGTATGTAAACATCAGTGAATTCTCTTAAAATGGTAGTATTTTTTTTAAACACACCAGTTTCTTCAAAAGTTTCTCTTAATGCTGTTTCTTCGAGATTATAATCTGATACTTCTGTTTTACCACCAGGGAAACTTATTTGTCCAGAATGAGTTCCACTGTAGCTAGCTCTTTTAGTAAGTAACAAGGAAACTGTGTTATTATCATTTGGATAAAAAAGTGCTAAAACTGCTGCAATTTTTGGTTTATTAGCTTGTATTTTTTTTGCATTATATTCCAAACGCATTTTTGGAGCTAATTTAAATTGAGCTTCGATACCCGGTAATTGAGTATTTTTAATAACATTTAAATTTTTTAAAAAAATCTGAAAATTCATAGGTTATTTTTCTTTTTTGAAAAGAAAACCTAAACCAATTCTACTCAAAAACTTCTTCTCAAAATTCCAAAAAAACTTAAATTGACCAAACAAGAAGCCAACGACTGGAAGTGTTAATTGATATATAGGAAAAATAATTATTATCCTTATGGGCCAATATATGTAACCACTTGTAGATGTTTTATAAAATCCCATAAGAGACATTACAGGTTCTGCAACCCAAGCTGCTAAAGAACCATTTATAGCAAAAACAATAAAAATTAGAACTATTTGAATATTTGATGTAATACCCCAACGATCTTTTAATTTCTCCATTTGAAATAATATAAAAAACAAAAATAGAGGATTACTTAATGATAAAAAAGCGAAAACTAGATAAGATTAAAAAGAATATATATTAGGATTTTAATTATCTTTCAACAATCAAATAATTATAAAATATTTAAATGAAAAAACTTGCATTGCATTGGAAAATATTAATTGGTATGGCACTTGGAGTTGTTTTTGCTCTGTTAATGACTAATTTTGAATTTGGAAAAGAATTTATAAAAGATTGGATAAAACCATTTGGTACAATATTCATTAACTCTTTAAAATTAATTGCCATTCCACTGATTTTAGCAGCTTTAATTAAAGGTGTATCTGATTTAAAGGATATTTCTAAATTATCTAAAATGGGTGGAAGAACCATAATTATTTACATCATAACAACTGTAATTGCAGTTTCTATTGGTTTAGTTTTAGTTAATATTGTAAAACCTGGAAATTCTATTTCTGATAAAACAAGAACAGAATTAGTTGATGGGTATAGTAATAACACTACTAAATATAAGGAAGAAGCTTCAAAGCAAAAGGAAAGTGGTCCATTACAAGCATTGATAGATTTAGTGCCTCAAAACATTTTTTCAGCAGCTACAAGTAACAGAAATATGCTACAAGTTATTTTCTTTGCCGTTTTCTTTGGAATCGGATTAATTTTAATCCCAGAGGAGAAGGGCAAGACAGTCAAAAGTTTTTTTGATGGTTTAAATGAAGTTATTTTAAAGATGGTAGATCTAATTATGTTGGCAGCTCCATATGGAGTTTTTGCATTATTAGCATCTTTAATAGCAGAATCACCTAGTGTAGATTTATTTAAAGCGTTGGCTTGGTATGCTTTAACAGTATTAATAGGCCTAGCTTTAATGATTATTATATATAATTTTCTTGTTTTTATTTTTACAAAAAAAAGACCAAGCTTTTTTATGAAAGCTATTTCACCTGCACAATTGCTGGCATTTTCTACTAGTTCTAGTGCAGCAACTCTTCCCGTAACTATGGAAAGAGTTACAGAACATATTGGTGTAGAAGAAGAAGTTGCAAGTTTTGTTTTGCCAATAGGTGCAACTATAAATATGGATGGAACAAGTTTGTATCAAGCCGTTGCTGCAGTTTTTATAGCGCAGGCGTTTGGGATGGATTTATCTTTTGGTACACAATTAGGAATTATAGCTACAGCAACATTAGCCTCTATAGGTTCTGCTGCAGTTCCAGGTGCTGGTATGGTAATGTTAGTAGGAGTATTAGGTTATGCTGGTATTCCTGAAGCAGGTTTGGCTCTTATTTTTGCTGTAGATAGGCCTCTAGACATGTGTAGGACAGTAGTTAACGTTACTGGTGATGCTTCCGTTTCTATGTTAGTCGCTAAATCTGTAGGTAAATTAGGGAGTCCAAAACAGAAAAATTGGGATGATAATTATATCAAATAATCCTTCAATTTATTGAAGGATTATTTGATATGCTATTGATTAGTTTACCCAGAGTAGAGTTTCTCTAATGACAGTATATCCAAACCCATCAGGTAAAATTTCACTCATTTTAGATTTTGAAGCCATTTTTTGATAGGGATTCTCATCTTTATAAGTTAAATATTTCATGGCGTCAAGAAGTGTAGAAAATCCATCACGAGTAAAAATAGATGCTTTACTAGCTGTTCCTTTTGGATGAATTCTAGTGTGAACACCCCAACTATCTAATTTTGTATTTTTTTGCATAGACATGTGGATTTGCTTGTAGATGTTTTTATTTTCATTCACAAAATCTGCGACACTTTTTGGTCTAGCATAATTAAATACAGTAAACTTTGTATTATTCCCAGCTATTGAGCTTTCATTTTGATACCATCTTATAGATTTAACCTCTCTAATTTTTTCAGTACTAATATCTTTTACTGTAAGTCCTAAAATACTTGTATCCCATTTTGCCTTTCCAGAAAATGCCTGTTCTAAGCTTTTAAAAGTATTTACTATTAGATAATTAGCCTCTAAACTATCATCATTCATTCCTGTATTTTTCATCAAACCCCATCCAGTCATATTACCATTTTTAATTTCTTGATGGGCAACTTTTGACCAATAATTCATTTCTAGACGTTCAAACTCTTCTTGATGTTCAGGAGCAACTTTAATATACATGTGCCTTGAAACTTCTTTTTGCCCAAATGACACCATTGTACACATTAAAATAATCGTAGTTAATAATTTTTTCATGTTGTTTTTTTTAAAGTTAATAATATCAAATATAATTTTTTTTGTTTCAAAACGCAACTAATGATGTTTCAAATATTTAAATTTTACTCATAAATTTTAGATATTATTTATTTAATTATACTAAATAATAAGAATCTTATAAAAATGAATTTATATTTAAAAATATATATATTAATGTTTGGTAGATAATAATTAAAATTGCAAAATTTGTATAACATTTATAAACATGAAGTTTAATCAAAATCATCATCATCATTTTTACTACTCGACTCAGGCGAAGTAAAAGTGTATTGATTAAAGTCAACATATTAACAACCCGTTTGAGACAATCAAACGGGTTTCTTTTTTATATAACTCTTTGATTTTTTCAAATTATTAAAAAAATAACCGATATATCGGACTATTATTATGAATACATTAAGAATTGCAATTCAAAAATCTGGGAGATTAAATGAAGACTCCCTAAAAATTATCAAAGACTGCGGAATTTCTATAGATAACGGAAAAGATCAGTTAAAAGCCTCGGCTAGAAACTTTCCTCTAGAGATTTTTTATTTAAGAAATGGTGATATTCCTCAGTACCTCAAAGACGGAGTTGTAGACATAGCTATCATTGGTGAAAATGTATTGATTGAAAAAGGAGAGGAGATTATATTTACGCTACGTTTAGGGTTTTCAAAGTGCAAAGTTTCTTTAGCGATTTCAAAAAATGAAACTTACACAGGCATTGATTATTTTACAAATAAAAAAATAGCTACTTCTTATCCAAACACTGTAAAAAAATATGTACAAGATAGAGGAATCAATACCGATATTCACATTATAAACGGTTCTGTAGAAATTGCACCAAATATTGGATTAGCTGATGGTATTTGTGATATTGTATCTAGTGGTAGCACCTTATTCAAAAATAATTTAAAAGAAGTTGCTGTTTTGCTAGAGTCTGAAGCAGTATTGGCCGTATCACCAAAATTATCTGATGAAAAACAACGTATTTTAAACAAATTTCAGTCTAGAATTGAATCCGTTTTAAAAGGAAGAAATTCTAAATATGTATTGATGAATGCACCAAATAATAAGTTGCAAGATATATTAGAAGTTATACCAGGAATGAGAAGCCCTACGGTTTTGCCATTGGCAGAAGAAGGTTGGAGTTCTGTGCATTCAGTAATAAGTAAATATCAGTTTTGGGAAATTATTGATGAATTAAAAGAAAAGGGAGCAGAAGGTATCTTAGTTTGTCCAATTGAAAAAATGGTGTTGTAATGAAAAATATACTATATCCTACAAGAGATCAGTGGTCTCAAATCTTAAAAAGACCAACACAAACGGTCAAAGAAATTGAAGCAACAGTCAATGAAGTTTTTGAAGATGTTCAGACAAACGGTGACAGTGCTATCAGAAAATACACTAAGCAGTTTGATAAGGTTTCGTTGTCATCATTTTTAGTTTCTCAAGACGAAATTAAGACGGCAGTTCAGACCGTTTCTAATGAATTAAAAGCAGCTATTCAAATGGCAGCTGGTAATATTGAAAAATTTCACAGTGCACAAAAAACAGAGACAATATATCAAGAAACCACGCCAGGTGTAGTTTGTTGGCAAGAAAAAAGACCTATACAAAAAGTTGGTTTGTATATTCCTGGAGGAACTGCACCACTGTTTTCCACAGTTCTAATGTTGGCCATTCCTGCAAAAATCGCAGGATGCCAGGAGATAGTTCTGTGTTCGCCTCCAAACAAAGAGGGTAAAATTGCTAATGAAATTTTATATGCTGCTAGCCTTTGTGGTGTTACTAATATCTATAAAGTAGGAGGAATCCAAGCGATTTCAGGATTAACTTTCGGAACAGAAACCATTCCAAAAGTTTATAAAATATTTGGTCCTGGAAATCAGTTTGTAACTGTTGCAAAACAACTAGCTACTAAATTTGGAGTAGCTATAGACATGCCAGCTGGACCAAGTGAACTCTTAGTGATGGCTGATGAATCTGCGAATGCATCATTTATTGCCTCCGATTTATTAAGTCAAGCAGAGCACGGAGCCGATAGCCAAGTACTATTGGTTAGTACTTCAAACACAATCATTGAAAATGTTTTTACAGAACTTAAGAAGCAACTTGAAGAACTTCCAAGAAAAGAAATTGCAACCAGAGCCATTCAGAATTCAAAATCTATTCTAGTAAAAGATTTTAAAGAATCCTTGGCTTTAATTAATGAATACGCTCCAGAACACTTTATTGTATGTACAAAAAACAATGATTTTTTTATTGAAGGTATTAGCAATGCAGGTTCTGTATTTATAGGAAATTATACTCCTGAAAGTGCAGGAGACTATGCTTCAGGAACAAACCATACTTTGCCAACCAATGGGTATTCAAAGACCTATTCAGGTGTAAATTTAGATAGTTTTACTAAAAGTATTACGTTTCAAGAAATAACTAAAACAGGAATTCAAAATATTGGATCCTCAATTGAACTCATGGCAGAGGCTGAGGGTTTGCAAGCGCATAAAAATGCTGTTACTCTCAGATTAAAAGACTTAAAATGATGGAAATAAAAGATCTAATTAGAGAAAATATAAAATCTCTAGAGGCTTATTCTTCTGCAAGAGACGAATTTAAAGCGATGTCTTCAGAGTTTGTTTTTATTGATGCGAATGAAAATCCTTTTGATACAGGTTTAAATAGATACCCAGATCCGCAACAGACTTTAGTTAAAGAAGCATTATCTAAATTGAAAGGAATCTCCGAGGAACAAATACTTTTAGGAAATGGAAGTGATGAAGTGTTGGACTTAATTTTTAGGGTCTTTTGTGAACCGAGAGTAGACAATGTAATTGTTTTACCTCCTACATATGGCATGTATGAGGTTTTAGCTAATACCAATGCTATTGAGTTGGTGAAAATTCCTCTAGTAGAAAATTTCCAGCCTAATGTTAAGGAGATCATAAAAGGTCAAGACGCTAAAACCAAACTGTTGTTTCTATGTTCACCTAACAATCCAACAGCCAATAGTTTTGATGCTAATAAGATAGAAACTTTAATCAAAGAATTTAATGGAATTGTAGTTATAGATGAGGCGTATATAGATTTTTCTATTGAAGACAGCTGGCTATGCAGGTTAGATGAATTTCCAAATTTAATAGTTACGCAAACTTTATCTAAAGCTTATGGTTTAGCTTCAATTCGCCTAGGGATCTGCTATGCTTCAAAAGAAATTATATCAATCTTAAACAAAATTAAACCTCCCTATAATGTGAATCAACTAACTCAAGATGTGGCCCTACAATCACTCTTTAATCAGGAGAAAGTAAAAAATGAAATAGCAATTATTATATCCGAAAGAAATCAATTGATTAGAGACTTGCAAAATGTTGAGATTGTAGAAAAAGTATATCCATCTGATGCTAATTTTTTATTAGTACAAGTAGATGATGCTACTCTACGTTACAAGCAATTAGTTAAATTAGGAATTATCGCAAGAAACAGAACTACCCAAATTTTATGTGATAATTGCTTGCGTTTTACAGTGGGTACACCAGATGAAAACAAAAAATTAATAAATACCTTAAAATTAGTATAAATGAAAAAAGTACTTTTTATAGATAGAGATGGAACATTAGCCATAGAACCACCTGTAGATTATCAGCTTGATAGTTTTGAAAAATTAGAATTTTATCCAAAAGTGTTTCAATATCTTGGTAAAATAGCAAAAGAATTAGATTTTGAGCTGGTGATGGTTACCAATCAAGACGGATTAGGAACTTCCAGTTTTCCAGAAGCTACTTTTTGGCCAGTGCATAATTTCCTAGTGAAAACCTTTGAAAAAGAAGGAATTGTTTTTACGGAACAAATTATTGATAGAACATTTGCAAGAGATAATGCTCCAACACGGAAACCCAATACAGGTTTATTATCTCATTACATTTCTTCATCATATGATTTAGAAAATTCTTTTGTGATTGGTGATCGTATGACAGATATAGAATTGGCTAAAAACTTAGGAGCAAGGGGTATTTTCATTAACAATGATAATATAGAAGGAACCGATGAATTAACGGTTACAAAAGATGAATTAGAAAACTATATTGCTTTAGAAACAAAAGATTGGTCTGCAATTTATGAATTTTTAAAGGCGAAAGATAGAACAGGAAGTATTTCAAGAAATACCAATGAAACTAAAATTCAAATCGATTTAAATTTAGACGGAACTGGTACAAGTGATATTTCAACCGGAATTTCATTTTTTGATCACATGTTAGATCAAATAGCCCGACACGGTCAATTGGATTTAGTTGTTAATGTAAAAGGTGATTTAGAAGTTGATGAACACCACACTATTGAAGATACAGCAATAGCATTAGGTGAAGTTTTTGCAAAGACTTTAGGAAATAAATTAGGGATAGAACGTTATGGTTTTTATTTACCAATGGATGACTGTTTGTCTCAAGTTGCAATTGATTTTGGTGGACGAAACTGGTTGGTATGGGAAGCAGATTTTAAACGGGAAATGGTTGGTAAAATGCCTACAGAAATGTTTTTTCACTTCTTTAAAACGTTTACAGACGGTGCTAAATGTAATTTAAATATTAAAGCCGAAGGCACCAATGAACACCACAAGATAGAATCAATTTTTAAAGCTTTTGCAAAAGCCATTAAAATGGCTGTAAAGCGCGATGTTGA
>Ga0233401_1000772_pt1 | contig 11275 bp, 7 predicted proteins | sample 49DmetaG_FD_190067 | JGI IMG/M metagenome (GOLD analysis project Ga0233401, IMG submission 190067) | Seawater microbial communities from Monterey Bay, California, United States - 49D | ecosystem: Environmental > Aquatic > Marine > Coastal | place: USA: California | collected 2016-10-03
GTTACAATGGATATAATCAAATATCTTATTGGGCAGGGAATACCTGTAGTTGATATTGGTATCCTTATCTAAACTAAGTCCAACGTCAGCTATCTTGGTGTATTGTAACAATTCTGAGTACGGGACACGCGGAATAAAACGCACTTTTTCATTGAGTCCTTGTTGCATCACCAAGGATTCCAACTTTGGAATAGCATCACCACTACCCACTAACAACAATAACCAACCTTCCATTCCTGAAACAGCCTCTACCGCCTCTTCCAAACCGCGATCTATATTCATTCCTGAACCCTGATTGATAGCTATTTTGACCTCTTGGGGCAAACCCAGTTCTAATCTGCTTTTGGCTTGAATATCTGGTTGGGGGCTAATGTTTCTAAATACTTTAGGACGAATACCATAATCTTTGAAGTAAAGTTCAGCAATGCTATCATTCACGGTCCAAATATGTTCTAACCTAGGAAATATAAACCCTTCAACTGCACGCCAAATACGCTGTACCCATCTGCCTTGAATTTCAGGAACACCACAAAAATATTCATGGGTATCGTAGACCAATGGAATTCCAAAGAACCTACTTATCAAAAAGTTGGGAAGTAAGGTATCTAGATCATTTGAAAGCAACATTGATTTGCGGTTGCAACGAAACAATAATTCAAAAAACAATCGAATCTGAAACTCAGCATAAAAGAGACCTCCCTTGCTATTCCATAACTTCATTCGTCGAGCACGATAAGAACGATGCAATGCAATTGAATCTTTCATTTCGCGTCCAATCCATTCCACTTCATATCCCAAATCTTCCAGTAGTACAGCTACCTTATTGACTCTGTTATCTGTGGAAATATCATTAGAGGTTGAAATAAAAATTTTGCGCTTCATCTACGTACTGTTTCTAAAGAGGTATGCAGTAATATCATTGCCTCCTCCTTGTAACGCTGCTAAGGTAGGGAACCTTATTTTTGTCCCACTGAAAAAGAACAAATGCAAAAATCGGATTTCATTTACCACCTTCCCGATCATCGTATTGCTAAGCATCCATTAACGCAACGAGATCAAAGTAAATTGTTGGTTTTTAATGGCGGAATTTCCGATCAAAAATTCATTGACTTACCTAAGCAACTTCCACCCAATAGTCAATTGATTTTCAACAATACCAGAGTCATCAAGGCCCGGTTACGATTCACAAAAACCGCCGGAGCCAAGCCTATTGAGGTATTCTGTTTAAATCCTTTCCAGCAGAGCATTGAGGACGCAATGGAAGCTCGCCAAAGTGTTAGGTTTGAATGTTTAGTAGGTAACCTAAAGCGGTGGAAAAATCACCCTTTAGAATTAGTGTTGAGCAGCGATTTAGTTTTAACAGTCCAAAAAGGTGAGCGTTCAGGACAAGGCTTTATCATTGACTTTAATTGGACTGGGAGTTATACATTTTCCGATGTATTAAATATTTCAGGGCAAATACCTCTCCCGCCCTATATGAATCGAGACGCGGAAGATTTTGACACAGAACGTTATCAAACCGTTTACGCAACCAACAACGGCTCCGTAGCTGCCCCAACCGCAGGTCTTCACTTCACTCCGGGGGTTCTTAATCAATTAGAGCTTCAGGGACATCAACGACTTGAATTAACATTGCATGTGGGAGCTGGAACATTTAAACCTTTAAGTGACGGTGACGTCCATAACCATGAAATGCATGGAGAAGAAATTATATTGAGCGCATCGTGGCTCAAGCGCTATTTGAATCATAAAGGTCCCAAATTCGCAGTAGGAACTACAAGCCTCCGCACGCTTGAAAGTTGTCATTGGATAGGAGTAAACTATTTGGAAAATGGAATAGTACAGGACTTGGGACAGTTTGATGCTTATGAATTGAATTCCAAACACTCCACTACAGATGCGTTTGAGGGATTACTTGGTTATATGGAAAAGAATGCAATTTCAAACATGGCCTTGCAAACTAAACTCATGATTAAACCCGGGTACACCATGAAAACCGTAGACGGCATAGTCACTAATTTTCATCAACCAGGATCTACTCTATTGATGTTAATTAGCTCAGGTATAGGAGAAAGCTGGAGGGAAATCTATGCGCACGCTCTAGCAAACGACTACCGCTTTTTAAGCTACGGCGATTCATCTCTACTTTATTTTCATGATAACAACTTATAGTTATCCACGCCATTAGGTAATCCATGTTCCCTAATCTCAACTTAGTAGGGCATGAAATATATCTGTTTACTCATTCTTTTCAGCCTCCACAGTAAGTGCCAGCCCTGGCTGTTCTATAACGTTGAAAATCTTTTTGACACGATTTTGGACCAAGGATTTCAAGACGAAGAATTTACCCCTCTTGGTGCTAAGAAGTACAATAGTATCAAATATAGATTGTGCATTAGGCAAAGTGCAAGAGCCTTATATGCGCTATCAAAAAGCAACTATGAGTCTCCCATAATAGCGCTCTGTGAAATAGAAAACCGTACGGTTATTGAAGACTTGATTCAAAACAAGGCGCTAAGAAAATTAGGCCCTTGGGGTATCGTTCATTACGACAGTCCTGATCATAGAGGTATTGATTGCGCGGTTATTTATAAAACCGAGGAAGTAGAAATCATGGATAGTGAACGAATTCGCTATTCAACAGATTCTCTCTTGACGCGTGATGCCTTATTCATAAGGTATCAAGTGGATTCAAATTTCTATAATTTAGTTGTGGTCCATTTGCCGTCAAAAAGAGGTGGCGCTGCCTCAAGCAAATGGAAACGTGAATATGCATGGAATTTTATTTCTTCTGCATTAGACACTTGTAGCGGACGCACCATTGTAATGGGCGATTTTAACGACCAAGTAAAAAATGAGCTTTTAGAATATTTCCACGACCCTTGGTCAATTGCAATGCCAACAAATTCACAGGGGAGCTATAAATATCAAGGCAGGTGGAGTGTTATTGACGGCGCACTGGCCAATTTTAATGTTTGTTCAGAAGTTTGCGACATACCTCTCATCCAAGAAATAGACAGTAAATGGGGACAACTCAAGCCTAAAAGAAGGTGGTTAGGCAGTTTTTTTCAATACGGATACTCGGACCACCTGCCCGTTTACTTTTCGACCACCCTATGTAATGGAAAATAAGTTATTTTCGTAGGGTTATAAAAAAGGTTCATCTGAATTATGAAAAAATTAATTGCCCTTAGTGTGCTTGCAAGCACTGTATTACTGAGCTCTTGTGAAACAGGAGGTTCAGAACCAGCTCCAATGACTTATCCAGGAGATTCACTTTCTGTATCAAGTTTAGCACGTCCTTTGGTTATTGAAACCACAGGGGCTTGGTGTCAATATTGTCCAAACGGCGCTGAAATCATGGCCATGGTTGATGGAATCATGGGAGATAGTGTAGTTCTAGTTGCTAATCACGTGGGTGATTGGTTCGCGAATGGAAACGCTGCATCGGCAGCATTTGACGGAAACTTTCCTACTTCAGGTGTTCCAAATTTTTACGTAAATAACACAGATGTTGGTCAAAGCCCAACCGCTGCTGCGGGTGCTGCTTTGATGAATGATGTGGCTTTTGGTATAGAAGCAGAGGTGGCAGACAGCGCGGGTAAGTTAATTGTATATCCTCGTATCAAATGTCTTGAAACAAAACTTAACGAAGTATACATGATTCAATCCTATTTGCTATTGAACGGCGTGGTCGCTAAAGATTACGGCGGTGGTATAGACTTGAATCAAGTAAGCTCACTGCCTAAGGTTACTACAGGTTCTGGCACAACGCCTTCCATGTGGTCACAAGATGCAGCAGAAATTACTTCAGGTGTATTCATGATTAAAGCAGGAACTGTTTATACGCACGATGAGGCCTTATTTGGCCATGCTACAACCGCAGTAAAAGGTTGGATAAATAGCCCTGACGCCTCCATTGCAGATACTACAGGTGTTAGCCTTTGTGTTTGGGGAATGAATTTAGCCGACCTGAATGCTCTTGGCTCTTCTTATGCAGCAGGAGACATTTTTGGTACGCGCTACTCGCCGGTTCAATTTGAAATCCAGAAACCAACCCTTCCCGCAGGTATGGAAGCTGATTACAGCGTAGCTACTATCATTTGGCAACTACGTCAAGACGGTTCGGGTGCGTATGATTATGTAAACGGCAGCGTTACGCACGTTGACTAAAAAGCATTTTTTTGAATCATAAAAAAAGCCCTGCGTTACCGCAGGGCTTTTTTGTTGGTCAGTAACGCTGATTATTTATTTCTGCGTTGCGATCTATTCTTATTCTGCTGACGCTGCATTTCTGCCATGCGTTGTTGGAATTTACTTTCTTTCTTAGGCTGAGCTCGCTTAGCATCAATCTTTGCTAGAATTGCCTCATCGTTTACAGTCTTGCGTATTCCCCATTGCATAGTGAAGGTGATAATATTGGATAGGAAATAATAATAAGTTAAGCCCGACGGGAAACTATTCAGCACAAACATGAACATGAGTGGCATCAAATACATAATCACTCGCAACTGTTTCATTTGATCCGTAGAGCCAGTTTGCGGTGTCATTTGTTGGTTCATCCAAGTATAGAGAATGGTTGACGCCGTCATCAATAAAGTAAATAAAGACAAATGATTGCCAAAGAATGTTGAAATCAATGGAATCTGTGTAGACCAAGAAATAATGCTATCATAGGTACTTAAATCCTTAGCCCATAAAAAGCTTTCACCTCTAAGCTCAATTGAGGCCGGGAAAAAGCGGAACATAGCAAAGAGAATTGGCATTTGAACAATTACAGGTACACATCCACCTAATGGACTTGCTCCAGCTTCTCTGTACAAATTCATTATGGCTTGTTGCTTTTGCACATTTTCTTTTTCAGAGCTAAACTTCTCATTGATTGCATCAATTTCTGGTTTTAGAACGCGCATTTTGGCCATGGAACGGTAGGAAGCAAACGTCAGCGGGCTCAATGTTAACTTGATGATTAGCACCATAATGAAGATAATCAGACCATAGCCAAAACCATAACCTTCCAACCAATTAAAAATGGGAACTACCACGCCGCGTCCTATTGCTCCAAAAATGCCCCAACCAAAATTGATAGCCTTCTCGTATCCTTGGTCATAGGTTTTCAGAAGCTGGTACTGATTTGGGCCCACATACATTGTAAAAGGCAAGGTATATGCACCGCTAACCGTCTGGTTCAAACGAGCAGTGGCACTAAATTCCTTAACCAAGTTTTCATTCTCATCATCACCATTTAGCGTAGCAATATCCGCAGATGAAAATCCTTGTTCAGGGTGTATAATCAGTGAAAAGAAACGTTGTTTTTGTGCCAACCAATTGATTGGATCCGTAGTCTCAGTTTTATCCGAACCACGTCCTGCCAAATGCTCTACATCCCCATCCTCACTGAGTTGGTATACAAAGCTAGAATACTGACGTTCAGTGGTGATTCCCTTTTCTGTTCGCTGGGCACTCCGCTCCCAATAAATTTCAGGCTTACCACTAGATTCAGCGGTTCCACTCACAATAAAGGTGAAATCATAACCAACCTCTGCTAACTCAATGCTTGCCTTAGTGGAGCCGTCAGAAAACACAAGTGACCGAGCAGAACTTGAAAGCACTTCAAATTCCTTTGAACTCAGCGCCTCACCACCGGGGAGTCGAATATCAAAAACTTGGCTGTTTCCCTTAATTAAATCTAGTGCTTCGGTTTTTGCGGTATCATCATAGGTATGATAATCCGCTAAAGCTGCACTTGTCAATGTTGCACCAGCGGAAGAAAAGGTCAAACTTAGTTCCGCATTACTAATTGTTATTTCTTCTGGAGAAAAAGCATCAGGCTCTGAAGTAACTACTACATCCGCTACCTGCGATTCACTCGCAAATTCTTCTTCTAAAACCTGTTCAACATCCTGTGTTGATTCTGTAGCAGATTCAACCGGCGGAGCATTTTTAGTTTGCCACCAGCCAAATCCTAGCATTATAGCGCCAATTAGCAGAATCCCTGCGATTTGATTTTTATCTATTCCTTTGTTTTGCTCCATGTTATTTGTTTTGGCGGTATTGATCCGCCGCTTTTACGAATGATACGAAAAGTGGATGCGGATTAAGTACTGTACTTTTATATTCCGGGTGATATTGCACCCCTATGAAGAATGGGTGATCTTGGACCTCAATCACCTCAACCAATCCACTATCTGGATTAATTCCTGAGGTATGCAGTCCCGCAGCAACCAATTCTTCTTTGTATTCATTATTAAATTCATAGCGGTGACGGTGACGCTCTGAAATGGTTTTTTCACCGTAGGCCTCAAAAGCCTTTGAACCTTCTTCCAAGGAGCACTTTTGTGCACCAAGGCGCATAGTACCGCCCATATCTGTGATGTGCATTTGTTCGTCCATTAAGGCAATTACCGGTTTTGTTGAATCCGGATGAACCTCTGTGGTACTCGCATCACTCCATCCTAAAACGTTACGTGCATATTCTATCACTGCCGCTTGCATACCATAGCAAATTCCAAAATAAGGGATCTTTTGCTCCCTAGCATATTGCACTGTAGCTACCTTCCCTTCAAATCCTCGTTCACCAAAACCAGGTGCTACAAGGATTCCGTCTAGGCCTTTGCAAAGTTCTGTTGCGTTCTTTGGGGTAAGGTGTTCAGAATGTATCCATCGAACCTTAACCTCAACCTCATTGGCAACGCCGGCATGAATAAATGATTCTGTTATTGATTTATAACTGTCTTTTAGCTCTACGTATTTACCAATTAACCCTATTTCTACGGTTCGCTTTGGGTACTGCAATCTGGACAAGAAATCTTTCCAACGATTCAAGTCGGGTTGTGTTTTACTTTCCATTGAAAAATGATCAAGCACCACTTCATCCAACTTTTCCTTATACATCATGATGGGCACCTCATAGATGGTAGACGCATCGCGAGACTCGATGACATTCCTTGGTCGCACATTGGTAAATAATGCGAGTTTTCTACGTATATCCTCATCCACAGAATGTTCTGAACGACACACCAATACATCCGGCTGCACCCCACTCTCGAGCATAGTTTTAACACTGTGTTGAGTTGGTTTTGTTTTTAATTCACCTGTTACGCGCAAAAATGGAAGCAGCGTAAGGTGAACCACCATACAATCTTTCTCTAATTCCCACTTTAATTGACGAACACTTTCAATGTAGGGCAGCGCTTCAATATCACCTACGGTACCACCAATTTCAGTGATTACAATATCAAAATCACCAGTATCTCCTAAAATTCTTATCCGACTTTTAATTTCATCGGTAATGTGCGGTATAACCTGTACGGTCTTCCCTAAAAAGTCACCGCGTCGCTCCTTATCTATAACACTTTGATAAATTCTACCTGTGGTCACATTATTGCCTTGGGAAGTCGGTCGATTAAGGAATCGTTCGTAATGACCCAAATCCAAGTCGGTCTCCGCACCGTCCTCAGTAACATAACATTCGCCATGTTCATAAGGATTCAGCGTACCGGGATCAACATTAATGTAAGGATCTAATTTTTGAATAGTAACCCTGTAACCGCGGGCTTGAAGCAAGGTAGCCAGTGATGCTGAAATAATTCCTTTTCCTAGTGAAGATGTTACCCCGCCGGTAACGAAGATGTATTTAGTACTGGCCATAATTTTGAAACAAAACAGAGCAAAAGTACCTCTTTTCTAGGCGAATTAAAAGGCAAAACTTGCACTTATAGTGGGCATTATCGGTAATTGATTAACACGTTCCGCAGCTACCCTATCGTAGAAGAAAATATTTTCGCGATTATAAATGTTTGTTGCGCCAAAAGTCAATTCGAAAGCACCGGACTCTAACTTAGTTGCATATTTCAAGGAAGCGTCTAATCTGTGGTAGGTAGGTAACCTTTTACTATTCAAATCACCATAAAGAACGCTCGGGTCACCATTCGCTGTGGTGTAATCAAAATCTATATCTGGATTTCCATAATCGTCTAAGAAGTCAATCCCTGGGTAATATCCTTGGGTTGGGGTAAATGGAAATCCTGTTCCGAGATTCCAACGAACAGATAGAAACCATTTTTCTTCTTTTCCCAATTTGGCATTTCCAACCAAATTTATATTGTGTCTACGGTCAAAATTTGGGTTGTACACTTGAACCCCATCATCACGGGTAACTTTGCTCCATGCATACACAGCCCATAAGTAGTAACGTCCCCTTTCGTATTTAGCTACTGCATCATAACCAAAGGCTAGACCTCTTTCAACAATAAAATCCTTCCTCAAAATTTCTGGTCGATCGCTGTACACGGGGATATCGTTGTACAATTTGTTACGATTGATATTGGTGATTTGTGAGAAATCCTTCACGTAAGACTCTAGGTTGATATCCCAATACTTCCCAATATCGTATTCAAAGCCTGCAACGCCGTGCGCCGCCTTTTGAAGCTTTGATGTGATTGGTCTGTCGCGAAATGAATTAGGTAGATCTGTGGCGCCACTCAAGAAACCATAAAATAAATTTACCACATCTCTGTCCGAATTAGCAGCTACTAAATTCTGACTGTAACGGCCTCCAGAGGCTTTGAATCTAAAGTCTTCCGTAATGTTGTATTTGATACCTAATCTTGGTTCTATACTAAGTTCTGAAAGTGAACCGTAATAATGCAACCTCAACCCTGGCTCCAAAACAAGTAAGGGAGTCACTTTTCGGTAATTGAAATACCCGCCTAATTCCGTAGTGTTTTCCTCCTGATTGAGCTTCAGCCCCAAAGAGTTGGTGAAATCAAATCTAGTATTATAACCAATCAAATCAATACCGTACTTAATCTCATCTGCCTTGCCCAAGAAGTAGGTGAAATTTAAACCTCCATTAAATCCATTTATGGACGAACTCCTTGGTTGGTCTAAGTTTTCTGTACTTTCTATGAAGTAGGAGCTCTGTGCAAAGTCTCCTTCTATTAGCGTTGCAGATGCAGGAGGAACTACTAAAAAATTGACGCCGTATCCAGAGCTATTCCATTGAATCCCTTGAGCGCTGTCCAACATAACAGCATCACTAAAGTTGAAGGCTTTCGCGCTCATTTTAGAACCGGATGAATTCTGGGTGGTAAATTTTCCGTAGATATCATTAAAGGTAAAGGGCAGTCCCCCAAACCGCGTCTCCACGTAAGGATAAAAAACCGGAGCAGCTTGGCGCAAATAAGAAGTTTTACCGCTGATAAATAAACTATTGTTGGCAATGCCATTGGCGTCTTTTTTACCAATTGGAGCCTCCAACAGCAATTTACTCATATAGGTTGAGGCATAGGACTTTGCTTTAATTTTGGAACGATTACCATCACGGGTAGTGATGTCCATTACAGACGAATTCCTGGAACCATATTGAGCACCAAAACCGGCCGTATACACCTTTGCTTCTTGCAATACATCCGTATCAAAAACGGAGAAAAAACCAATACTATGAAAGGGGTTGTAGATAATCATTCCGTCTAGTAAAACTAGATTTTGTATGGGCGCTCCACCGCGTATATACAATTGGCCACCTTGATCTCCAGTGGTTACCACCCCTGGAAGAACGGCTAAAGCTTTCATCAAATCTGGATCACCACCCGCTGAGAAGGTCTCAATATTTTTTGGATTTAGGCTTACTACAGCGGTGTTGACTTTAATTTTTCTTTGGAGTCGAGCTACATTGATATCCACTGTATTCAGCATCTCTACGCTCTCTTCAAGGTATACTTTTATAGAAGCTGGTTTATTCTTAAAAACTCGAGCCTCCACCTTATTTATCTCATACCCTAAGTAACTCACCGTTATTTCTTTCAAACCCACAGGCACGTCAGAAATTTGGAAATATCCGTTGAAATCAGTGGTTGCTCCTAGCCTGTCTTCCTCTATGACAATGTTTGCATAAGGTATTGGTGCACCGCCATCTTTCTCATAAACAAATCCCCGTAAAATTTTCCCTTGACCATAGACTGAACTGGTCAAAAGGCAGGATATAAGGAATAGGAGTAGTTTTTTCATTTCAATGAAGGTTAGGCAAATGTAAGGTCTAAAGCGCACACTTAATGAGCCATTCTCTCAAGTGCTCATATTCGTTTGAGCTAGAAGGTATTACTCCTTTGCATTTGCGGTCAAATTCTAGTAATTCTTCTAACATTACGTGCGCATGAGCACGACTATAATGACGCGAAGCTGCCGCAAATTGTTTTAAAAAATAGGGATGTATTTTCATGGCTGTGGCAATTTGTTTCTCCGCCGTTCCCTTCATGCTATGGTATTGAATAAGATTATTCACGAAGTTGAATAATACGCCCGTGATCATCTGCACTGGATGATCTTTTGGATTCTTAGAGAAATAGTGTGCAATTTTAAAGGCCTTCGCTATATCTCTTCTAGCAATGGCCGCAACGAGTTCAAAATTATTATAGTCCTTGGATATACCTATATGTCTTTCAATATCGTGAGCGGTCAATTGACGATTATCGCCCATTGCTACCTCCAGTTTCTCAACTTCTTTGAACAACCGGCTTAAGTCTGAACCAACTTGTTCGGCCATAGCTGCAACCACCTCAGTTCCCGCTTGAAATCCCTTTTTTTTAAGATGGCCTTCTAGCCAAGGAATCACCTGGTAATCTCTCAAAGGATCACTCTCCAAAAAGACGGTTTTACTTTTTATGGCTTTACCTGCCTTTGATCGCTTATCCAATTTCTTATGCATGTGGCCAAAGGCAAGGATAGTTGATGGCTGAGGCTGGTCCAAATAACCCGTTAGTAATTCCCAATCTGTGGCTTTGAGGTGTTGCGCCTCTTTAACGATGACTACCATTTTTTCGCTCATCATAGGGAATCGCTTTGCCTCTTCCAATATTTGAAGCATATTGGTCTCTTTGCCATATAAAACCGTCTGATTGAAACTTCTTTCGGATTCGTCCAAGGCATTGCGCTCCAAATAGTCAAGTAATTGTTGCGCATAGAACGACTCTTCACCAGCAAAAAAATAGACAGGCTGGTAATCTCCGTTCTTTAATGCATTTAATATACTCTCAAAGGAATTCGCTGCCATTTTCTAGATCAATCGTTGTGATAAGGTTCGCCCTGCAATATCGTCATTGCTCGGTAAAGTTGTTCTAAGAAAACAATTCGAATAAGCTGATGAGACGTCGTCATTGCACTCATACTCAAAACGGCATTTGCCCGCGTAAACATGGAAGAAGAAAAACCATGGGCTCCACCTACAAGGAAAATGAGCCTTTTAGGACCCGAATTGCGCCATTTTTGAATTTGG
>Ga0233401_1000776_pt1:0-5000 | contig 11237 bp, 7 predicted proteins | sample 49DmetaG_FD_190067 | JGI IMG/M metagenome (GOLD analysis project Ga0233401, IMG submission 190067) | Seawater microbial communities from Monterey Bay, California, United States - 49D | ecosystem: Environmental > Aquatic > Marine > Coastal | place: USA: California | collected 2016-10-03
AGTTATGCCATTGCTTTACACATTATTTTAGTGGCGATGTTGTTTATTGGTTTTGGTTCTGACTCGAGTAAAGTGATTGCTCCGGCTGCTGTCGATATTGTTCAAGCGACGGTGCTGGATGAGCAGAAGTACTGGATGATATTTCTGAACGGCAAGCTCGGCTTGAACAAGAAAAAGCCAAGGAAAAGTCACGTTTAGAAGAGATTAAACGAAAGGAAGCTGAGGAAAAAGCGGCGAAAGAAAGAGTAGAAAGAGAACGTCAGAAAGAACAAGAACGTATCGAACAAGAAAAACAACTTCAGCTCGAATTAGAACGTGAACAGGAAATTGCCGAACAAAAAAAGAAGGAAGAAGAAATAAAACGGCAAGCCGAAGTTGAGAAAGAACGCCTTGCAGAAGAAAAAAAAGCGGAAGCGTTGAAGAAAAAACAGCAAGAAGAAGAAAAGAAACGGAAAGCGGAAGAAGCTAAAAAGCTAAAAGCGGAAAAAGAACGTAAAGCGGCTGAAGAGAAAAAGCGGCAAGAGCTGGAGAGGCAACGTTTAGCCGAAGAGAAAAGGCGGAAAAAAGAAGAAGCAGATCGTCTACTCCAAGAAAGTTTAGCAGCAGAAGAACGTGAACGAGAGGAACGTCGTATCTCGGGCATGGTGAATCAACATATGGGGATGATTCGTCAGCGTATCAAACGCTATTGGAGTGAGCCTAGTAATGCAACAAAAGGCATGCAATGTACATTACGCGTGAGTTTATTGCCGGGTGGTGATGTCAAACAGGTCGTTATTGTTAAAAGCAGTGGTAATGCTATTTTTGACCGATCGGCTGAATCTGCCGTTTTTAAAGCAGCACCTTGGCCGCAACCCACGGAACCAAAAGCGGCAGCGGTGTTACGAGATTTTACATTTGTTTTTAAGCCTAAATAGAGGGCAAATCATGATCAAACGTTTAATAATGGGATTGGGGCTATTTGCCATATTAGTTTCGTGGCAAGCGCGTGCCGAATTGGTCATTGAAATTACGGGTGGTTCAGAAGCGGCATTACCGATCGCCGTTGTGCCATTTGGATACGAAGGATTTATACCTCAGGAAGACATCTCAGCTATTATTAAAAATGATTTAGAGCGAAGTGGTCGCTTCGCTTCTTTACCACAAAAAGACTTAATTTCAACACCCCATGAGAAAAATGAGATCAATTTTAAAGATTGGCGTTTATTACGTTCAGAAGGATTGCTAGTCGGTAAGGTAAGCAGCTTTGACGAGCAAACATATGAAGTACAGTTTCAATTATTTGATGTTTATAAAGCCCAGCAGCTAGTTGGTAGGCGTTATAAAGCGCCTGCAGCCAGTTTAAGGAGCGTAGCACATAAGATTGCCGATCAGGTTTATCAGGCATTAACAGGTGAGAAAGGTGTTTTTTCAACGCGGCTGGCATTTGTATCTGTTTTGAAAAATCCCGATGGTACGCGTCGTTATGCCCTACAAATTTCAGATTCAGATGGGGCAAAGCCAAGGACAGTTTTACAATCGAAGCAGGCTATTTTATCCCCTAGTTGGTCGCCGGAAGGAGAGCGTTTAAGTTATGTTTCCTTTGAGAATGGAAAAGCTGAAATTTTTGTTCAGGAGATGCGATCAGGAAAGCGTACATCATTAGCCAGTTTCAAAGGACTCAATAGTGCGCCAAGTTGGTCTCCTGATGGTCGAAAATTAGCGATGACTTTATCTAAAGGTGGAAACCCAGAAATTTATGTTATGGATATTACCACTAGAGCGTTGACCCGTGTCACCCACAGTTCGCAAGCTATAGATACTGAGGCGGTATGGATGCCAAATGGTAGAGAGTTAGTGTTTACTTCAGATAGGGGGGGTCGGCCACAGATTTACAAGGTGCCCTCAACAGGAGGGAGAGCTGAAAGATTAACATTTGAAGGCCGTTATAACGCCTCCCCGGATATTTCGCCAGATGGTCGATATTTAACAATGGTGCATGGTTTTAATGGCAAATTTTATATCGCAGTTCAGGACTTAGAGTCAGGTGCGGTGAACGTCTTAACTGAACGGGGTAAGGATGAATCACCTAGCTTCGCGCCTAATGGTCATTTGATCCTGTATGCTACCGAGCAAAATGGCAAAGGTATCTTAGCAGCAGTCTCTGTTGACGGGAGCTTTCATCAGCGTTTAGCTGAAACAGGTATCGACGTGCGTGAGCCGGCATGGTCGCCAATCAGACAATAAATAATCAAACTGGAGTCTTCCTATGAAATTAGTTAAATTTAGTTCAGTTGCATTTGCATTAGTCTGGTTATCAGGCTGTAACACCTTAGGCCTTGATAGTGGCAATGATGGATTGATGGACGGTGAAGATGGTGTTATTGTCGAAGATCGCGGCGTGTCTGCAGAAGGTCTTTATGGCGATAGTATTAATGGTACTGCTATTGGGGATGGTGCTGAAACGCAAGTCATTGTCGGTGAAGATGGTTATTCAAGCACTGATTTAGATGATCCCGCCAATGCCTTGTCGAACCGAGTTGTCTATTTTGAATATGACAGCAGTGAAGTTAGAGAACAAGATCAATTGACGTTAGCAGCACATGCAGCTTATTTAGCGGATAACCCAACAGCTAGGGTTCGCCTTGAAGGACATACTGACCAGCGAGGCTCGCGCGAATATAATTTGGCATTAGGTGAACGTCGTGCCTTAGCAATGCGTCATATTTTGATGATTCAAGGTGCAAGTGCGAATCAATTTCAAGTCATTAGTTTTGGACAAGAACGCCCTCAAAGTGAAGGAGAGGGTGAAGTGAATTGGCAGAATAACCGTCGTGTTGAGTTAGTGTATACAGGTCGATAAACGATGAAGAATGTATTAGATAAAGTGCTTATGGTTAGTTTGCTGGCCTCACAAATGGCAATTCAGCCTGTTTGGGCTGGTGATGAAGAGATGCAGAAACGCATCACGCGTTTAGAGCGCATAGTTAAAGGACAAGGTTTGGTTTCATTGCTCGGACGTGTTGATCAGTTGCAAAACGAAGTACAACGGCTGAATGGTGATAATGAAACATTAAGGCATCAATTAGAGACGATGAAGCGTCGTCAACGTGAAATGTATATTGATTTAGATGGGCGATTACAATCACAAGTATTGGCTGTGCCACCAAAAGAAGCACCGGGTGTGACGACATTACAACCTGTTGTTTCAGAAAGTGTTGAAATACCTCAAAAATCAGTTGAGGCGGTTGAAAAGTCGGTCGCGAAACCAGTTACAAAGCCCGATGTGAAAGTTCAGGCACCTGCTGAACAAGTTGTATCTCCCGTTGCAGTAGAAAATGGGGAGGCGGCTTATCAAGCGGCATTACAGACTTTAAGGGGCGGTCAGTATGAAGCAGCTATAGCTGCTTTGTCGGTTTTTCCTAAGGAATATCCACAAAGTAGTTATTTACCAAACGCCTATTATTGGCAAGGTGAAGCGAATTACGTTTTACGTAATTTTGATACGGCGATTACAGCATTTCAAACAGTGATAGAACAATTTCCAGTCAGTAGCAAGGTGGCAGATGCCATTCTGAAGCAAGGTTTTAGTCAATATGAGCTGGGACAGGTCGATGTGGCAACACAAAACTTAGAGAAAGTGATTGCTAAATACCCCACTACATCGGCAGCACGGTTAGCTAAAGTGCGTCTGGAACGGATTCAAAAAGAAGCTAATTAAGCTAGGATTGTTATGTCGCTTCAGTGTCGTGTCACAGAGATATTTTATTCCTTACAAGGTGAGACGAGAACGGTTGGCTTACCAACGGTTTTTGTTCGGCTGACGGGTTGTCCGCTTCGGTGTACGTTTTGTGATACTGCTTATGCTTTTCACGGCGGTGAGAAGATGGCTATCAGTGATATTGTGGATGAAGTTAAAACTTATCAGCCCCGTTATGTGACTGTGACCGGTGGTGAGCCATTGGCGCAAAAAAGCTGCTTTCCTTTGCTAACAGCATTATGCGATCTTGGCGTAGAAGTGTCACTTGAAACCTGTGGTGCGATGGATATCAGTGAAGTCGATCCACGCGTTATCTGTGTGATGGATTTGAAAACGCCGGGCTCAGGAGAAGAAGCTAAAAACCGTTACGACAATATTGCATTGTTAAAGCAAACGGATCAGTTGAAATTTGTTATTTGTAACCGAGATGATTATGATTGGGCCGTTGAAAAATTGCAGGAATATGATTTGGTCGCAAAGTGTGACGTTTTATTCTCTCCAATACATGGTTTGTTAAATCCTGCTGATCTAGCTGATTGGGTTGTGGCAGACAATTTAGCCGTTAGGATGCAAATTCAAATGCACAAATACCTTTGGAATGATGAGCCAGGCCGATGAAACGTGCTGTTGTCTTATTATCGGGTGGTTTAGATTCTGTCACAGCATTAGCCATGGCAAGAGAACAAGGGTTTGAATGTTACACATTAAGCTTTAATTATGGTCAGCGCCATCATGCTGAGCTGAATGCTGCAAAATCACTGTCTGGTCAAAATGGTGCTGTTGCACATAAATTCATTGATATTGATTTAAGTGCCATTGGTGGGTCGGCGTTAACCGATCAAAGCATAGCTCTGCCAGAGCATTATGAAGAAGCGATTCCTGTGACATATGTACCTGCCAGGAATACCGTATTTTTATCTATAGCGCTAGGTTGGGCAGAAGTGCTTTCAGCGCAAGCCATCTTTGTTGGGGTTAATGCGGTTGACTATTCTGGCTATCCAGATTGCAGGCCTGAATTTATCGCTGCCTTTGAACAGTTGGCGAATGTCGCTACTAAAGCGGGTGTTGAGGGGCAAAAAATGACGATACATGCGCCTTTGATGAGGATGACAAAAGCGGACATTATCCAAGAAGGTACGCGCTTAGGCATTGATTACAGTCAGACGATTTCTTGTTACCAGGCAGACTCTGATGGAAGAGCTTGTGGTAAATGTGATTCTTGTCGTTTTAGACAACGAGGTTTTAAACAAGCGGGTTTGGA
>Ga0233401_1000776_pt1:7500-11237 | contig 11237 bp, 7 predicted proteins | sample 49DmetaG_FD_190067 | JGI IMG/M metagenome (GOLD analysis project Ga0233401, IMG submission 190067) | Seawater microbial communities from Monterey Bay, California, United States - 49D | ecosystem: Environmental > Aquatic > Marine > Coastal | place: USA: California | collected 2016-10-03
GCTCTTTAACAAAATGGGAAAAACAAGGCAGAACATAGATTGTTGTGATGACGATTTATGTTTGTAAAGAGAAGAAAAATGTTGCACAGCAAAACGATTGTTTAGCTCTGAGTTTACTTAGGGTTATATGGTCAAGTGAATAAGCGCACATGGTGAATGCCTTGGCGATAAGAGGCGAAGAAGGACGTAGTGATCTGCGAAAAGCGTTGGCGAGTTGATGAACGAGCTTTGACCCAACGATGTCCGAATGGGGAAACCCACCTAGCATAAGCTAGGTATCTTTAAGTGAATACATAGCTTAAAGAGGCGAACCGGGAGAACTGAAACATCTAAGTACCCCGAGGAAAAGAAATCAACCGAGATTTCCCAAGTAGCGGCGAGCGAACGGGAAACAGCCTGCAAGTAATAGATAATGTATTAGTGGAATAAGCTGGGAAGCTTAACGATAGAGGGTGATAGTCCCGTACACGAAAATGCGTTATTGGTACTAGGCTTGCGACAAGTAGGGCGGGGCACGAGAAACCTTGTCTGAACATGGGGGGACCATCCTCCAAGGCTAAATACTACTTATCGACCGATAGTGAACTAGTACCGTGAGGGAAAGGCGAAAAGAACCCCGTTTAGGGGAGTGAAATAGAACCTGAAACCGTGTGCGTACAAGCAGTAGGAGGTCTTCGGACTGACTGCGTACCTTTTGTATAATGGGTCAGCGACTTAATTTATGTAGCGAGCTTAACCGAATAGGGGAGGCGTAGGGAAACCGAGTCTTAATAGGGCGACGAGTTGCATGGATTAGACCCGAAACCTGGCGATCTATCCATGGCCAGGGTGAAGGTGGGGTAACACCTACTGGAGGCCCGAACCCACGTATGTTGAAAAATGCGGGGATGAGCTGTGGATCGGAGTGAAAGGCTAATCAAGCCAGGAGATAGCTGGTTCTCCTCGAAAGCTATTTAGGTAGCGCCTCGTGTCTCACTCTTGGGGGTAGAGCACTGTTTCGGCTAGGGGGTCATCCCGACTTACCAACCCGATGCAAACTCCGAATACCAAGAAGTGCAATCACGGGAGACACACGGCGGGTGATAACGTCCGTCGTGGAAAGGGAAACAACCCAGACCATCAGCTAAGGTCCCAAAATTACAACTCAGTGGAAAACGAAGTGGGAAGGCCCAGACAGCTAGGAGGTTGGCTTAGAAGCAGCCACCCTTTAAAGAAAGCGTAATAGCTCACTAGTCGAGTCGGCCTGCGCGGAAGATTTACCGGGGCTAAAGTTGTATACCGAAGCTATGGATATCGTACATTTATGTATTGATATGGTAGAGGAGCGTTCTGTAAGCGGATGAAGCACGCCTGTAAGGGAGTGTGGACGTATCAGAAGTGCGAATGCTGACATGAGTAACGATAAAGGGGGTGAGAGGCCCCCTCGCCGAAAATCCAAGGTTTCCTGCTCAACGCTAATCGGAGCAGGGTGAGTCGGCCCCTAAGGCGAGGCAGAAATGCGTAGTCGATGGGAAACAGGTTAATATTCCTGTACCGCTAGTTACTGCGATGGGATGACGGAGAAGGTTAGATCAGCACGAGATTGGTTGTTCGTGTTTAAGCGTGTAGGTGGGCTGTTTAGGTAAATCCGGATGGCTATTAACATTGAGGCGTTATGACGAGCTCCTATTAGGAGTGAAGTGATTGATACCCTGCTTCCAGGAAAAGTCTCTAAGCTTCAGGTAACAAGTGACCGTACCCCAAACCGACACAGGTGGATAGGATGAGAATTCCAAGGCGCTTGAGAGAACTCTGGTGAAGGAACTAGGCAAAATAGCACCGTAACTTCGGGAGAAGGTGTGCCTTATAGGTGTAGTGATTTACTCACGAAGCCCAATAAGGTTGCAGTGAAATGGTGGCTGCGACTGTTTATTAAAAACACAGCACTCTGCAAACTCGCAAGAGGACGTATAGGGTGTGACGCCTGCCCGGTGCCGGAAGGTTAATTGATGGGGTTAGCATTTATGCGAAGCTCTTGATCGAAGCCCCGGTAAACGGCGGCCGTAACTATAACGGTCCTAAGGTAGCGAAATTCCTTGTCGGGTAAGTTCCGACCTGCACGAATGGCGTAACGATGGCCACACTGTCTCCACCAGAGACTCAGTGAAATTGAAATTGCGGTTAAGATGCCGTATACCCGCGGCTAGACGGAAAGACCCCGTGAACCTTTACTATAGCTTTGCACTGAACTTTGAACCTACTTGTGTAGGATAGCTGGGAGACGTTGAAACTTGGTCGCTAGATTGAGTGGAGTCACACTTGAAATACCAGCCTGGTACGTTTGGAGTTCTAACCTAGGTCCGTAAGCCGGATCGGGGACAGTGTATGGTGGGTAGTTTGACTGGGGCGGTCTCCTCCCAAAGAGTAACGGAGGAGCACGAAGGTACACTAATCATGGTCGGACATCATGAGGTTAGTGCAATGGCATAAGTGTGCTTGACTGCGACACAGACACGTGGAGCAGGAACGAAAGTTGGTCATAGTGATCCGGTGGTTCTGAATGGAAGGGCCATCGCTCAACGGATAAAAGGTACTCCGGGGATAACAGGCTGATACCGCCCAAGAGTTCACATCGACGGCGGTGTTTGGCACCTCGATGTCGGCTCATCACATCCTGGGGCTGTAGCCGGTCCCAAGGGTATGGCTGTTCGCCATTTAAAGTGGTACGCGAGCTGGGTTTAGAACGTCGTGAGACAGTTCGGTCCCTATCTGCCGTGGGCGTTGGAAATTTGAGAGGAGCTGCTCCTAGTACGAGAGGACCGGAGTGGACGTACCCCTGGTGTTCGGGTTGTTTTGCCAAAGGCATTGCCCGGTAGCTATGTACGGACGGGATAAGCGCTGAAAGCATCTAAGTGCGAAGCCCCCCTCAAGATTAGATTTCCCCAACTCTTTAAGAGTTCTGAAGGGCCGTTGAAGACTACGACGTTGATAGGCTGGGTGTGGAAGTGTGGTAACACATGAAGCTAACCAGTACTAATTGCCCGTGAGGCTTGACCATATAACCCCAAGTGTACTTGGGTGGTTTTGCTTACAAACCTTCTTTTATACAGACTTGTTTTTCTCATATTGGCTTTACGTAAAGTAGAGCGACGCTTATGCCTGGCGGCCATAGCGAGTTGGTCCCACCTGAATCCATCCCGAACTCAGAAGTGAAACGACTTAGCGCCGATGATAGTGTGGGAGTTCCCATGTGAAAGTAGGTCACTGCCAGGCTTTTATTTAAAAATACCCGGACCACTTATGTGGCTCGGGTATTTTTTTGTTTGTATTTAGTGGAAATAGCCTAATTTGACAAAAGCAGTCAAAAGAAAAGGCTAAGTTTCATATCAACGTTAATAGTTTCTATATCTATACTGGTTGATAATTGAGGGCAAGATCTAATTCGAAGCCCCTAGGTAATAAAAAAGGCCTAACTTGTTCAGTTAGGCCTTTCGTTTGTTTATGATAGGCTGTTCTTATTCAACTGGGCAAATGTGTGCCTCATTAGCTGAATCGCAAAGACTTGTTTGACGTAATAAAGTTTGCCATTCTGCGATCTTCTCATCAGGAACAGGGAATTTCCATAGCTTACGCAAGTGGTAGAAGTTTTGGTTGCCCATAATAGCCATTTCTATTGATGTAATGGTTAATTTATCTAGCTCACATGTACTAGTCCAGCTAATAGCTTCGTAGCCGTTGACGAGAGTCTTTTCAGTAGG
>Ga0233401_1000777_pt1 | contig 11223 bp, 10 predicted proteins | sample 49DmetaG_FD_190067 | JGI IMG/M metagenome (GOLD analysis project Ga0233401, IMG submission 190067) | Seawater microbial communities from Monterey Bay, California, United States - 49D | ecosystem: Environmental > Aquatic > Marine > Coastal | place: USA: California | collected 2016-10-03
AAGGAGATATTATGATTCCCTCTGCACATATTTTTGAGGGTACAGCAGATAATTATCCATTTGTAAATGAATTGTCTAAAGATGATTTAAATGGGTTTGGGGTATCTTCTTTTGATGGAGCCATGGTAACTGTTTTAGGTACATCTTTGCAAAATAAAGATTTATTAAAGTTCTTTCATGATTCTACATGGAATGTTATTGGATTAGAAATGGAAGGTGCACATTATCAAAAGGCAATTCAAGCCGCTTCTAAGATTAGAGGTAATATTTCTGAGGATGTAAAAGTAAGATATGCGTATTATGCCTCGGATAATCCGTTAGAAACTGGAGCTACTTTAGCCTCAGGTGGGTTGGGAATGTCTGGAGTAACTCCCACTTATGCCATTACTCATAAAATATTAGAACAAATTTTTAATAGTTAAAAAATCAATACTAACAGTATGTCAACAGCTAAAAATAACAACGAAGAAGAGGTAGACTTAGGTTCTCTATTTGTAATTATAGGAAAAGGATTTAAAAACCTTTTTAATTTTATTGGAAGTATTTTTAAGGGGATATTTCATTTTTTAATTTCTGTATTATTATTTTTTAAAATACACTTTAAAAAAATTATAATAGCAGCTGTTATTGGAGGAGTGATTGGAACATTTTTAGAGAGTGGTTCTCAAGATAAATATGGGTCTAATCTATTAGTTCAACCTAACTTTGGGAGTTCACTACAATTGTACAAAAACATCAATTTTTTTAATGACTTAGTAGATCAAGAGAAGGTTCTCTTATTAGCATCAATTTTTAATTTAGATTCAACTACTGCCGCAGGTTTTACAAAATTTGAAATAACACCAGTTGTCAATAATAATGATATTATCAACGCATACGATAAATTTATAATGACTGTAGATACGTTGACAGTTAAAAGTTATGATTTTGAGCAGTTTAAAAGGAGTTTTACAGACTACGATTATAAATTTCATGATATTGTAGTAGAGGCAAAATACAATGACGTATTTAATGGTTTAGACGAAGTTATTATTGCTTCTGTAATTAATAATAATTATTTTGATAGAATAAAAAAATTAACCAACGAGAACCTTACCAGAACAGATTCTTTATTGAGAGAGAATTTAATTAATGTTGATTCTCTTCGTCAAGTTTATATGAGAGTCATGCTAGAAGAATCTAAAAAGGAGTTCACAGGAACTAGTATAGATCTTGGTGGAACTAAAACATCAACAAAAGAGATTGAACTATTTTCAACAGACAGAAAAATTAATGAAGAACTAGGTTTAATTGCTGTAGAAATTGGTGAAAAATCTGAAGTTATTAATGTTATTTCAAATTTTCAAACCATTGGTTATGAGATAAAAGGTATTACAAAAAATTATATATCTATACTTGCAGGGCTGTCATTTTTTATAACGTTATTTGTTATTCTCTTTATAGATTTAAATAACTATTTAAGTTCTTATAAAAAGAAGCCATAAATTATTTTTACTACGTGAAATTATAAATTGATGGATTTATATTTTAAGACTTTTCTCAACAGAAATTATATTATTATTTCTAATAAAAAAAAAGTAATAGCAATAAATAGATAAATAGATTTTCTTTTAGGAGTAATAATAATTGTTGTGCCTGTAATTATTAAAATAAAATAGTATTTACATCAATGAAAAACGTATATATTTTAGGTGGAGGATCATTTGGGACTGCAATTGGAAATCAATTAGCGAGTAATAAGAAAAATAAAGTTGTGCTGTTCGTTAGAAGTGAAATTCAAGAAAAAGAGATTAATGAAAGTCACACAAATAAAAAATATTTTCCAAACAAAACACTAAACCCTTTTTTATCTGCAACATCTAAAGTAAGTGATTTGTCAAATGCGGATCTTATTTTTATTTCAATTCCCTCAAAAAAAATAAAAAAAGTTATAAAAAACTCTGCACCTTTCATAAAAAAAGAAGCTTTAATAATAAATTTATCTAAAGGAGTTTATAAAGATGGAGAAACAATTGTAGACTTTCTTACAACTGTTTTAGCTAACAATAGTATCATAACGATGAAAGGACCTACATTTTCATCTGAATTAATAAATAACTCACATTCTATTTTCACATTAGGATTAAATTCTAAATCTCAGTATCACATAATAGATTCTGTTATAAAAAATACGAATATTCATATTGATTATACTACAGATATTAAGGGTGTAGAATTATTAAGTGTTTTAAAGAACATTTATGCAATAATTATTGGGATTGTAGATGCAAAACATAATTCGCCCAATACACGTTTTATGATTTTGACAAAATCTTTTTCCGAAATTAAAATCCTACTTAATACATTAGGAGGAAGAGAAGATACCTTATTTCTAGCCTGTGGTTTTGGAGATTTGGGCTTAACTGCCCTTAATGATCTTAGTAGAAATAGAACGCTAGGCTTGCTAATTGGTAAAGGGTTTTACAATTCTGGGAAGAATAAAGGTGTTGTTTTAGAGGGAGTAAAAACAATAGAGTTTATTAATGAACTATTAACACCATCTGTTAAAGAAAGACTCCCCTTATTTTCTAAAATGGAATCTTTTTTCACGAATAAAGAATCTAATTTTGACATACATTTTGATGCTCTGATAGATAAGAAAATGACAACCATACTCACCTATGGAACCTTTGATTTATTACACTATGGGCATATTGAAATTTTAAGAAGGGCTAGAGAGCTTGGAGATAGATTAGTTGTTGGGTTGTCTACTGATGATTTTAACAATACAAAAGGGAAAAAGTGTGAGATTTCGTACGAAAAGAGAAAAGAATTTCTAGAAACCATAGGATATGTAGATTTGGTTATTCCGGAATCTAGTTGGGATCAAAAAAAGGAAGACATAATAGATAATGAAATAGATATGTTTATTATGGGCGATGATTGGGAAGGAGAATTTGATTTCCTTGAGGAGTATTGTAAAGTTTTATACTTACCTAGAACTATTGGAATTTCAACAACAAAACTAAAATCTATTATCAATAAAAATTAATTAGAGAATGATGATTAATTTTATTTTAAAATGGATACATGTTTTTATAACACCTAGAAATAAGACTATCATTTATCATAGCTTTCCTGACGTTTCAGATAACAGCTTTTCTTTCTTTATTTATATTTTAAATACTCATCCAGAGTACCAAAATGTTTGGCTTGTAGATCATAAAGACAAAAAAAGCATCTATTTAAAAATAATTTCAAATTATTCAGATTCTTTAAATTTTAAAATTCTAAAAAAAAATTCTCTTTTGGGAGTATATTTCTTTTTAAGATCTAAGTATGTAATTCACACACATGGTATTTACAATAGCTTCCCGTTATCAAAAAAGCAAAAAAACATAAACTTATGGCACGGTATGCCTCTTAAAAATATAGGCTATTTAGATACTAATAAAATTATTCCTAAATCGAATTATTTGATATCAACTTCTCTTGTTTTTCAAGAAATTATGAGAAAAGCTTTTAAAATAGAAGCTGAAAATGTCTTAATAACTGGACAGCCAAGAAATGATTTTCTTTTCACTAATAATTTTACATTAAAGAATTTACTTGGGATTTCTGATGATAATAAAGATAAGATGATTTTATGGATGCCAACGTACAGAAAATCTATTAAAGGTGATATTAGAAAGGATGGAAAAGTAGATTTGATGAATAGGTTTTTAAGTCACAGCAATCTAACGTTGTTAAATAATCACCTTAAGAAACTCAATTCGCGGTGTTGTGTTAAAATACATCCTATGGATTTTATGAATGCTGCCGATTTTAAAAAGTTTACAAATATTTATTTTGTAGATAATTCTTTTTTTGAGAATAAAGGCATTTCATTGTATTCAGTATTAAGTTCAATTGATTTATTATTAACAGATTTTTCTTCAATATATATAGATTTTTTATTGCTAAACAAACCGATAGGTTTTGTTATTTCAGATTTTTCTGAATATTTAAATTCTCGAGGATTTGTTTTTGAAGAACCAAAAAACTTTATGCCAGGTGAAATAGTAACCAATACCAAAGAACTAATTTCTTTTATAAATGATGTATTAAAAAATCAAAAGGACGACCATAATCAAAAAAGAGAAGAGATAAAAAATATTTTTCATGATGTAGCATCTGATTTTTCCAAAAAAGTATTTGATAAATTAATAACCGAGTATGTTTAAGTCGATTAATGAAAATCAATTAATAATATTAAAAAACTTTTCTTATTTAACGATAATGAAGTTTTTTAATATTGGTGTTAAGATTATTTTAGCAGCGTATTTAATTAGAGTTTTAGGCACTGAAAAATATGGACTATTCACTTGGTTAGATTCTGTAATTCAATACTTTTTAATGATTGTGAATTTTGGATTTAATATTTATGCCGCAAAATATATAGTTGAGAATAAAGACAAAAAAGATAAAATAAATGAAATAATATCTTCAATTTTTATTATAAAATTGGTACTTTTTATTTTCTCAATACTATGTATTTTGTTTTTAGGGAATTTTGAAACTTTTTCTGCTTACAAGCACTTATTATTGTTATTAATGTTTGCAGGAATTGGAGAAGTATTGTTTCCTGTATGGTTTTTTCAGGGGGTAGAGAATTTGAAGCCTGCTACTATTATTGTTTTTTTAACAAGATTATTTCTTCTTATTGGAACAATTATTTTTGTTAATGCTAAGTATGATTTATTATCCTACATCGTATTATTTGTGATCTCATCTATTTTAATGGGTATTTTAGGAGTGTTTTATCTTTTTAGAGATTATAAGATTAAGATCGCTCTATTACCAATTAGTAAATTGCTGAATTATTTTAAAGAATCACTTCCTTTCTTCATAGGTAGATTTTTAGCATTAGTGTTTAATTTTGGAACTATTTTTTTTATTGGTAATTTTTGTCTTTTAGAACAAGTTACAGGTTTTGACACAGGAATAAAAATTGTAATGTTAGCAGTGATCCCATTTGAAATGCTTCAGCAAGCAGTCTTTCCCACAATTTCAAGAACGAAAAATAAAAAGTTACTTAAAAATCTTGTGTACGCCTCCTTTCTAATTGGTACACTAATTGGTACACTAGTTTTTTTAATGGCAGAATATTTTATGGTTTGGTTGGGTGGGGAAGAAATGCTACAATTTGCACCTTCCTTAAAAATATTAGCAATTCTTTGCCCTTTTGTTTCTTTAACGTTTATACTAGGAACTTGTTCTTTAGTAGCTTTTGGTTACTATAGAGAATATAATTTTTCATTAATATTCACCTCAATTATTTATTTACTAATTTTAATAGTTTTATATTTCACAGAGACTATAAACTTTTGGAATTTAATATATTTAAGAGTTTTTGGAGACATATTAATGGTATTAATAAGGTTATTTTATTCATTTAAAAGAAAAACAATCATTGCATAAAAGATATAACTAATTTGAAAAACCTTGTATTTATATTATTTTTTGTCATTACTGGGATTCAATTTTTCTTGGTTGATATAAATATTATAGCCTTATTATTTTTCTTTTTAAATTATCTATTAATTATGATGATTATGTATTATCATTTTTTTTTAGAGAAAGAGTACTCTCCTTTTATATCTGCATATTTAATTTTCAACTTACTTTTCTTTACTATAGGACCCTTAGCTCAGATTTCTAAAATTGATCCAGTTTTATTAAGACATGTAAATTACCTACCATACTTTTGGGAACAGACTGTATTTGCGAATAGTTGTATTTTAATTTTTAATATTTTTTTCTTCATAAGTTATATTTTTTTTAAAAAACAGAATACTATAGTAGTAGTATATAAAATAAATAAAAAATTACCTTTCGATATTTTAATTATTCTATTAATATGTATTTTAATTCTATTTGCTAATATTGATTTTATTCAACAAAAGTTAATGACTCCAACTTGGAAGTTGCAATTTGACAATGCAAAGTCTATTAAAATAATCATATCTAAAGTCTTGTTTTCAATACCGTTAGCAGGTGTTGCTATGTGTGTGATGTATTTTAAGAAAAAAAACAATAAACCAATTAATTGGCTTGTCATTGGAATTTCACTAATAATATTTTTGTTATTAATTGTAGTCTTCAAAAATCCATTTATGGAAAAAAGATCTGGTTTAGGGCCAGTTTACTTTAGTTTATTATTTCTTTTTATTCCTAGGTTATTAAATAATAACATTAAAACAACAATAATCTTATATTTAAGCCTAATAGTAGCAATGCCCCTTTTGGCAGTTTTTACTCACGTAAATTCATCCTTTATAGAAGTTGTAAAAAACCCAAAAATAATTTTTTCGTCATTAAATGAAGATGTTTTGTTAAGTAATTTTAACACTTTAAATTTTGATGCTTATGCAAATTTTCTAGCTACTATTGAAAATGTATCGATCTATGGATTTAGTATGGGAGAACAATTATCAACTGCTTTGTTCTTCTTTATTCCTCGCTCTATTTGGTCTTCTAAACCATTAACATCTGGTCAGTTCTTAGGGAACTATTTAATAGAAAAACATAATTTTTTCTTTAATAATATTTCAAACCCCTTTATCTCTGAAGCTTATTTAAATTTTGGATTGATTGGTATTATAATTTTTGCTATCCTTTTTGCTTATTTACTAACAAGAGGCTTACTGTTTTTAAAATCAGACGATTATTTAAAAAAACTACTTGCGTTTTTTACTGCCATCCATATGATTTACTTTTTAAGAGGTGATTTTACTAATGGATTTTCTCAATTAATTCTAGTATCATTTGGGATATATATTATTCCCAAATTTCTTGGATACATACATAAAGGAATTCGATTATGGTAAGAACAAATTTCAATAATTTAGATCAAACGCTATTGAAAATATTTTTTTTAAATATTTTTTTATTACCAATTTATCCAGATAATCTAAAACCAAGTATGGTAGCTTTGTTTTTATTGTCAAGTATTATTAGTGTTTTTAAAAATAGAGCATCTGGGTTTTTTTCAAAAAAAAAAATAAACACAATTTTTTTTATCAATATTTCTATGTTTTTAGTTATTTTTCTAGGACTTTTTTATTCTGAGGATATAGATTATGGATTTAAATATTTAATTAGGATAATCCCATTTATTGTTTTTCCTGTATGCTTTTTATTGTTACAAAAAAATAAATTTATTTTTTCTGAAAAAACACTAAATACAGGAAAATTACTTTTTTACTTGAGTACACTATTCTTTTTCCTTTCTATTTTTATGTTTTTTTATGGTAAAGGATATGTTACTGAAAATTATTTTTTAAATTATAGCCATAGAATAACATCTCAATTAGGTAAGTATTCTATACACCCTATTTATGCTTCCATATATGTCGCTATAGCGCTTATAGTTTCAGTCAATTTTATAAAGAAAAAAAAATATTTGTATTTATTTATTACTGGAGATATTTTATTGCTAATTAATTTAATCCTGCTTTCAAGGAAAAGTGCCATTTTAATTATGCTAGTTTTACTTTTATTATATTTAGTTTTTAATAAAACTATATATTTTAAATGGAAAATTATTTCATTAATTTCTGTTATAATGATGAGTTTTCTTGTTGTTAAATTTACTCCAGATATTAGTAATCGGTTTAGAGATTTAGAAAATATTTTTAAAAATAATCAGCAAGAGAGCTCATCAAATCTTAGAATTAATATATATAAGTCATCAATTTTAGCCATCAACGAAAACCCTATCTTAGGGTATGGAATAGGAGATTCTAAAAATATACTATCATTGTTCGAAAAAAAACAGAAATTTCTTAAAGGAAATTATTACAATACACATAATCAGTTTTTAGGTTATTTAATTTCTAATGGGATTGTTGGCCTTTCTTTTTTTCTTTTAATTTTGTTTAAAAATTTTAATATTGCTGCTTCTAGTAGCTTTGAGCACTTATCTATACTGCTACTTTTCACTTTTATGATGATGATAGAAAATGTTTTAGATAGGCAAAATGGTATTATTCTTTTTTCATTTTTATTAAATTATTTTTCTTTTAAAAATCTTATTAATTCGGCCAAATGAAAAAAGTACTAATAATTGGCCCATTTCCAAATCCAATTTCAGGAGTTTCAATTGCAAATAAAGTTGTAGAAGAGATTCTAAATGCAGATTTAAATTTCATAGTAGAAAAAATAAATACATCTTATCCAATTTTTGATGAGCAAATAGGTGAGTTCTCGATACAGAAATTTCTTTTTTATCTGAGAATAAATAGTTCATTTTTTAAGGTTTTAAAAAATAATATAATTTACATTACTCCTGGGCAAACTTTTTTTGGAGTATTGAAATATGCGCTTTTTATAGTTGCTGCCTCAGCATTAAGAAAAGAACTTATTATTCATGTTCATGGAAACTACTTAGGAAAAGAGTACCAATCTTTAAAAGGGATTAAAAGAGTGTTATTTTATTTTTTAGTCTCTAGATTTACAAAAGGGATCGTTCTTTCCAATTCATTGAAACAGAATCTAACTCCGTTTCTTAAAGACAAAAATATTTTTTCTTTACCAAATTTTGCTCAAGACTATCTTTACACAAAGGATAAAAAATTTGTAAAAGACGAATTAAGAATTTTTTACTTGAGTAATTTAATGAAAGAGAAAGGAATTTTTTGTTTGTTAAACGCATTAAAAATTTTAGAAAAAAACAATATAATTTACAAAGCAAAAATTGCAGGAAATATTGATCAAAACTATTCTAAAGAAATTTTAAAGTTATTTACTGAATTAAAAAATGCTGAATATATTGGTATTGTTAACGGAGATGATAAAAAAAGTCTTTTAGAGTGGGGAAATATATTTGTATTACCTACTTTCTATAAAATGGAAGGTCAGCCTATTTCTATATTAGAGGCTATGGCAACAACCAATCTTGTTGTAACAACCAATCATGCAGGTATATCGGATGTCTTTCAAGATAAAATCAATGGATACTTTGTGGAAAAAAATAACGAAAATAGCATCGAGAAAATATTAAGTTATCTTGCAGCCAATAAAAGTGAATTAAAAAAAATTGCTGAATATAATAAAAGATTTTTTTTAAATAATTTCACAGTAGATATATTTAAAAAAAATCTTTTAGAAATAATTAAATAATGGTGTATCAAGATTTAAACAGTTTCAAACTACCACCAAATTTTAGAGGCAGAAATTCTTTTACAGTTCAGTTGTGGTGGCTGGTTCAATCTGTCTTATTTAAAACCTCCCCTCAATTTTTGTATGGATGGAGAAATTTTTTATTACGATTATTTGGAGCTAAAATTGGAAAAAAAGTAATTATTAGACCTTCTGTTAAAGTAACCTATCCATGGAAATTAAGTATTGGTGATTATAGTTGGATTGGCGATGATGTTGCGTTATACACTCTAGGGAACATTGAGATTGGAGACAATGTTGTCATATCTCAAAGATCTTATCTTTGTACTGGTTCTCACGATTATTTACAAGAAGATTTTCCAATTTACCAAAAACCAATAAAAATATGTGATCAGGTATGGATTGCTACTGATGTTTTTATTGCTCCTGGAATTACTATAGAAGAAGGATCAGTTATTGCTGCCAGAAGTTCTGTTTTTAAAAATATTCCTTCAAATAAAATATGCGCTGGTTCTCCAGTAAAAATTATAAGAGAAAGAATTCGTGAATAAACTAAAAAAAATAGTATTAATATCTCCTTTTTTTTATCCTGAGCCAATATCAACAGGAAAATTTAACACAGACTTTGCATTAAAACTTCAACAAGAAGGTCATCAAGTTACTGTTTTATGTTCTCATCCTTTTTATCCAGAATGGAAAACAAGGTATTCTTCAGAAAAGTTAGATGGTATTAATATCATTAGAGGTGGTCAGAAAATTAAGTATTCAAAAAAAACATCTTTAAGAAGAGTTGTTCTTGAGATATGGTATGCTTTCTTTATTTTAAGAAACATCAAGAAACATCAAAATAAAATAGATATTATTATTCCTGTTTTCCCTCCTAGTCTTGCTTTTTATTGCGCTTCTTTTTTTATTAAAAAAGAAATTAAAAAAATAGGAATTATACATGATTTACAAATTATTTATTCATCACAGAAGAAAGGTTTTTTGAATAAAATGATAACTTTTTTCATAAAAAGGGTAGAAAAATCTTGTTTTAAAAATTGTGATACATTAATTTTTCTATCTGAGGAAATGAAAAAAGTAGCTTTGAATATCTATAAAATCAGTAAATCAAAGTGTCAAGTTCAATTTCCGTTTACAACCATTATAGACAAACCTTTGTCTGATAATCTCAAGAATATTTTACCCAATAACCAACACAATATTGTTTATTCTGGAGCTTTAGGTGAAAAACAAAACCCAAACGAATTACTTGATGTGTATGATTATATTTCTAAAAACATATCTAATACTATTTGTTATTTTTTCTCTCAAGGGCCAATTTTTGAAGAACTTAATAAGGTAAATAGTAATAAAATGATACAGTTTCATCCATTAGTAAGAAAAGAGGATGTTCAAGAATTATATGCTAGAAGTAGTATTCAAATAGTCCCACAGTCACCTAATACCTCAAAAGGGTCATTACCTTCCAAACTGCCTAATATATTAGCTTCAGGAACAAAAATTTTAGTTATTACTGACAAGAACAGTGAGTTAGAAAAATTATTTAATGATTTTAATCTTCATAAGGTTCTTACAACATGGGATAAAAAAATCATTACCTCAACGATTAAAGAATTACTTGAAAAAGAATATGATTTTAATAGACATAAAAAGATTGCTCAAAAGCTTTTTAACATTAATAGCCTAATTGAAAAAATTGTAACTTAAATACTATATTTGTTTTTTAGATTCCTTTTGTGAAACACAGATATTCATTTCTCATAATTCCAATCCAACTACTTATTGATTGTTTGTCAATCTTTATGGTACTTTATTTTGTGTCAGATCCAGAGTTTTATAATCCATCATTTATAATCTATATTATCTCTTTCTGGGTGCTATCTTCATTTTTAACAACCTATTATAAGGTTTTAAGATTTACAAAGTTACTCAGGTTATTAAGCTTGACTTTCAGACATTTTTTTATTTTTATTCTTGGGTTTTTTGCTTTTTTTGGAATTTTTAAAGAGGGATCAGTTATTAACAATCAATTTTTAATACTGTTATCAATACTTATCTCTACCTTTTGCTTAAAGG
>Ga0233401_1000778_pt1 | contig 11194 bp, 25 predicted proteins | sample 49DmetaG_FD_190067 | JGI IMG/M metagenome (GOLD analysis project Ga0233401, IMG submission 190067) | Seawater microbial communities from Monterey Bay, California, United States - 49D | ecosystem: Environmental > Aquatic > Marine > Coastal | place: USA: California | collected 2016-10-03
TATTTAACAACTTAAAAAAAGAATTAACTAACTTAAATTAAAAGTAAATCAAATAAATAATCATGAAATATAAATTAACTAAAAATAAAAAAACTATTGGAGATGTTACCTTGTACCAAATCGAAGCTTTAAAAGATTTCTCAGATATAAAAAAAGGAGATCTTGGAGGGTGGATAGAGAAGGAGAGTAATTTAAGCCATCGAGGCGACTGTTGGGTTTCTGGTAGTGCTATGGTTTGTGATAATGCTCAGGTTTCTAGTAATGCTATGGTTTCTGGTAATGCTATAGTTTCTGGTAATGCTAGGGTTTCTGGTAATGCTATAGTTTCTGGTAATGCTAGGGTTTCTGGTAATGCTAGGGTTTTTGGTAATGCTAGGGTTTCTGATAATGCCTGGGTTTTTGGTAATGCTAGGGTTTCTGGTAATGCTTGGGTTTCTGGTAGTGCTCAGGTTTCTGGTTGTGCTTGGGTTTCTGGTAATGCTAGGGTTTTTGGTAATGCTAGGGTTTCTGGTAATGCTTGGGTTTTTGGTAATGCTATAATTAATTAAATAAAAAAGTAAATCAAATAAATAATTATGAAATATAAATTAACTAAAAATAAAAAAACTATTGGAGATGTTACCTTGTACCAAATCGAAGCCTTAAAAGACTTCTCAGATATAAAAAAAGGAGATCTTGGAGGTTGGATAGAGAAGGAGAGTAATTTAAGTCAGCAAGGCGACTGTTGGGTCTCTTGTCGTGCTAGGGTTTCTGGTAATGCTAGGGTTTTTGGTAATGCCTGGGTTTTTGGTAATGCTCAGGTTTCTGGTTGTGCTTGGGTTTCTGGTAATGCTAGGGTTTTTGGTAATGCTAGGGTTTCTGGTAATGCTTGGGTTTCTGGTAATGTTATAATTAATTAAATAAAAAAGTAAATCAAATAAATAATCATGAAATATAAATTAACTAAAAATAAAAAAACTATTGGAGAAATTACCCTATACCAAATCGAAGCCTTAAAAGACTTTTTAAATATAAAAAAAGGAGATCTTGGAGGTTGGATAGAGAAGGAGAGTAATTTAAGCCATCGAGGCGACTGTTGGGTTTATGGTGATGCTAGGGTTTATGGTCGTGCTATGGTTTGTGATAATGCTAGGGTTTTTGGTGATGCTTGGGTTTATGGTCGTGCTATGGTTTGTGATAATGCTCAGGTTTCTGGTGATGCTTGGGTTTATGGTCGTGCTAGGGTTTATGGTGATGCTTGGGTTTATGGTGATGCTAGGGTTTCTGGTAATGCTAGGGTTTCTGGTAATGCTAGGGTTTCTGGTCGTGCTATAATTACTTAAATTAAAAAAACTATGACAAACAAAATTCAAGCAATTAGACAATTAAAATATAATTTGTTTTATATTCACAAAATAGACTTCCATGATGAAGGGAGTCTTGCAGATCTAGCAAGGTTAAGCCCTTTTAGATTCTTTTTGGTTAAGTTATTAAGTAAATTTATATAATTATGACAAATGAAGTTTTAACAAACAGTAAAGATATGATAAAATATATCCTAAATAAAACTAATGAGAAATCACTATCTCTTAAAATTGATAATCTTATTAAACAATGTTATTATAATATAGTTGAATACGAAAAGAAAGAGGTTGTTTATTCAGTGTCTATTTATCAATTTTTACAAGAATTTCATAATTACTGCATAGAAAGAGAGTTAAGGTCGATTTTTAGCAGAACTAGAGCAGCTATTGTTCGCTATAATAAGATTGAATATTTAGGCGAGTTATTAAGTATGACGGAATCAGATCTTCTGAAAACGTCGAACTTTGGAAGAAAATCTCTTAATTTGTTAAATGATTTTTTACAAAACCATTTTTCAATTAATGGACTTAGTTTTGGAATGAGATTTGATAAAATCATAATTGAGAAACATAAACAACTTAAATTAAAAAAATACTTGACTAATAAATAAGCACTATTTAAACTAGATTTTGTAATTAATTAAATTTAAAAGTAATGAAAATAACAACACAACAACAATTAGACGATTTAATCGCAACAGCTAATAAATCAAATACAATAGTTTTAGATGAGGATCTAGAAATAACTTTTGATTGCAAAATCCCTTGCAACATCAAAGCTCACGGCAACATCACCGCTTGCAACATTGACGCTTTCGACATCACCGCTTGCAACATTGACGCTTTCGACATCACCGCTTGCATCATCAAAGCTAAAAATATAGAATATTATGCTTTTTGTATAGCTTATAAATCTTTGAAATGCGAATCTATCGCAGGAGCAAGAAAAAACTCTTTCCATAAATGCTTAGATCAAGAAATTGAAATTACAAAAGAAATTAAACTATGAAAATAACAATATCAAAAGAAATTAAAACCGAAGAATCGGCAAAAGAAATATCAAGATTAACTGCACCTTTATATTTAGAGAAAATGGACTACTTTTTAACCCAATGCCCAAAATACGAAAAAGAATCTATCTTATGCGTATGGAAGATTGAAAGCCCGACAAAACAACAGGCAGAAGATATAAAGGAGCTATTTATTGATAGCCTTATATTAACTCAATTATAATAATCATGAAAAAAATAAAAGTTGGCGATAAAATTCAGAAGTACATAGTAACGGAAGAATTAAAAGAAAGAAACCAGAAAGGAACTAAAAGATTTAAATTTCAATGTACCTTATGTAACACAACAATAGAAACTAGTCCTTATACCATAGTCCAGAGGATCAATAACTGTTGCATAAAAGGAGACAAAGATAAGGTCGGAGAAACTAAAATAAAATCATTTAAACTACCAGTAAAAATAACAAATAAGAATATTAAAAATCTAGCCTTATATTTACAAGATAAACTACCTAAACTAAAAATAAGAGCCTGCAATATAAAATTAGCAGATGCGGATTTACCACCGAGATTAGTAGATCTTAATGGATATTCTAAGGTTGGACGAACAGAAGTTAAGGACCATTTTCTAAAAGTAAACGATAGAACAATAGAAGGCGGGGATATTGTTTTTATTGAAAAAGGAAAATTAAAATCAAGAAAAGATTAAAAAAATACTTGACTAATAAAAATTACTATATTATAATTAATTATGTAATCAGCTTAAATTAAATTAATTATGGCACTAAATAAATATACAAAAAAAGAGGAAAAGATTATTGAGCTTTTAACTAAAAAAATTGCATTAAGTGAAAAAGCTATTGAAGCAAAACTTACTTCTGAAAATAAAGGCAGTGAAATTATAGAAAAGTTATTTGAAAGAATAACCTCGATCATGCACGAATCAGTAAAAAGAACTAAATATTAAAATTATGACAGAAAAGAAATTAAAAGGTGACTCTATATTTGCTAAATTAAGCAGCATAGATATAAAACCCAAGATAAAACAAAAACAAAAACTATCATATATTTCTTGGGCGGATGCTTGGAAAGAGGTTTGTAAAATATACCCAGATGCAAAATATGAAATAATAAAAAATGACAATAATTTACCTTATTTTAAAAGCGATGAGGGTTATATGGTTTTTACTAAAGTATCTATAAGTAACCTAACTCATGAAATGTGGTTGCCAGTTATGGATGGAGCTAATAAGTCAATGAAGAGTGAAAAATATTCTTACGAAGTCAAAGACTGGGAACAATCAAAAAAAGCAGGTAAAGATATTATGAAAACTAAATTTGTTGAATCTGCAACAATGTTTGATATTAACAAATCAATAATGAGGTGCTTAGTAAAAAATATAGCTGTATTTGGTCTTGGTCTATCTTTGTATAACAAAGATGATATTAAGGATGATTGGGCGACCATCTCTATTGAAGAATATGAGAAATTAAAAAAGCTATTAGATGAGTCTGGAACGGAAGAACATAAATTTTTAGAGCATTTTAAGGTAGATTCTTTGGAGGAATTTAAGGCTAGTGATTTTGAAAAGGGTTTAGGTATGTTAAAAATTAAAATAAAAAATAAAAATGCAAGTAATTAAAGATATTGAGCAAGGTTCTCAAGAATGGTTGCAAATGCGATTAGGTGTTGCGACCGCAAGTAATTTTGACAAGATTATTACTTCAACAGGGGTAGAAAGTAAGGCATTAAAAGATTATGCTTTTGAATTAGCTAGTGATAGCCTTTTAACAGAGCCAGAAGTAGGTTTTCAGAGCGAGGCTATGATTAGAGGTAATGAGTTAGAAGAAGAGGCTAGAAGTTATTATTCTTTTGTTACTGATAATAAGGTAGAAGAGGTAACATTTATTAAAAAAGATAATATTGGTTACTCCCCTGATGGTCTTATTGGTGATAATGGATTGATTGAAATAAAATGCCCATTAAAGAAAAATCATTTAAAATATTTAATTGATAATAAGCTACCCACAAAATACAAGGCACAAGTGCAAGGGGGTTTATATATATCACAAAGAGAATATTGTGACTTTGTATCTTACCACCCTTTATTTAAAGATGAAAAGAAGATGCTTGTTATTAGAGTGGAAAGGGATGAGGAATTTATTAAAAAATTATCTGATCTATTGATTAAAACAATAGAATTAAAAAACAGCTTACTAACCCAACTACAATAAAATGATAAAAAAGCAGGAACTAAAAGATAAATTAGAAACAGCTAATAATTTAGTTGAGAGGTTTTCTGGACTCTATAAGAATCAAAAAACAATACCAACTAAAATTACTAAGCAATTTTTAAAAAACCTAAAATCAAAAATTAATGAGTAAACTAACGGAAAAAGTAGGAAAAAAGATTAGTTTTTTTAGAAAGAAAAAAAAACTAGATCAAACTAAGTTGGCTGATTCAGTTGGCTTAAAGTGTAAACAAACTATCTCCCACTATGAAACAGGGAAACACTCTCCGTCTTTAGATAAGTTAAATGATATTGCGGTGGCTTTAAAAGTTAAATTAAAAGATTTACTGCCTTAAATTAATGCTATTACAGCATATAACCCTATAGCTATAAATATATAAGAGGCTACCATAATTAATTGATTAGTTAATATGGCGGTTATACTAATTAAGTAATTTTAACATGCAAGAAAAAGAGCTGATAGAAAATATTAAATTCTATAAATCTGATAGCTTAAATATGGAAATTTCCCAACTAAGTCAATATATTAGATCATTGACAAACAAAGGAAAAGAATTTTATTTAAAAGTTTATACAGGGCAAAAAACCCACCCGCAATTAAAGGCTTTTTATAGTGCTAGAGATCAATTATTGCCACAATATAACCAAAGAGAAAGAGAGAGGGGGGAATCAATTTTTTGTAAAGAGCAGTTTAAATATGCACTTAAAATTGTTGGTAAATGGCATGTTGAAAAGAATAATCATTTTATCCCTAAATCCTTTGATAATATTAGTAAAGATGAAATGATGGAGGTATTGGATAATATTGATAAATGGGCCATGATTAAAGGGTTTTCTCTTAGTATTAGTAGGGAGCTAATGAATTTAATAAAATAATTATGGAAATAACATTGCTTGATCTTCCAAAAATATCTACAAACAAGATTTACGCAGGAGTTCATTGGAGACAAAGAAAACAGCAGAAAGATCAATATTTGATATTAACAAAATATGAAATGAAGAAGCTGGATAAGATAGAAAAAAAGATTGAGTTAGAATTTATTTTTTATTTTAAATCTAGGGTGCTTGATTCTTCTAATTGTTCTTATATGGGAAAACTCCTTGAAGATTGCCTTGTTGCTCATGGAGTATTGCAAGATGATACTATTAAGTATGTTGGTAAAGTTAGTTATCAAAGCTTAAAAGGAGATCAAAATAAAACTATAATTAAAATTAAATAATAAAATGAAAGTATTAGTAGCTTGTGAAGAATCTCAAAGGGTAACAATAGAATTTAGAAAGTTAGGAATAGAAGCTTATTCTTGTGATGTACTGAATTGTAGCGGCGGTTATCCCGAGTGGCATATAAAAGGTGACGCTATAAAAGAAGCTTATAGTGGTAAATATGATATGATGATTGCACACCCTCCCTGCACTTATTTAAGTAATGCTGGAGCAAGGCATTTATACCCTAAAGGTATATTGAACCAAGATAGATATGAAAAAGGGCTTGTGGCTAAAGATTTTTTTATGAAGTTACTAAACGCACCTATTGAAAAAATCTGTATTGAAAATCCTGTGCAAAGTAAAATATTTAATATACCTAAATATAACCAAGTGATAGAGCCTTATTATTTTGGTGATCCATTTAAGAAAAAGACATGTTTGTGGTTGAAAAATTTACCACCATTAGAATCAACAGACATTATAAATAAACCACAAAGCACCAAGATAGCTGGTAATTGGTATAATAAAGGCGGTAAAGATAGGCAAAAAAACAGATCAAAGACTTTCAAAGGTATTGCAAAGGCAATCGCTACTCAATGGGGTAAATAAATGAAAAAGAGGGCTAGCAAAGAAGAAAGGATAGGAAAGACAGTTAGAGAGTTAGAGAGTTATATTTTAAATAATACATAATGAGATATGATTTATTCGGTTACCCGATAATACCAGAGAATATAAAAAATCTTAGAGTGCCTTATATGGGGTCTAAAAATAAGATAGCTATTGATCTATTAAGAAAGATGTTAGAAGTAAAGCCACAAGCAAAATATTTCTTTGATCTTTTTGGTGGTGGTGGCTCAATGTCTTTTACCGCTTCACAAATAGGCTTAAAAACTCATTACAACGAATTACAAACCTCTTTAGTTAAATTTATAGATTATATATTCAATAGGCTTGAAAAAGGCTTAAAAGGGCAATATGGATTATTCCCTGATGATTTTTATAATTTTATAGATCGTAAAGAGTTTATGAAGCTAAAGACGGAAGATAGTATAAAAGGGCAGTTCGCTAGGATATGCTATTCTTTTGGCAATAATCAAAAAAGTTATTTATTTGGAGATATAGAAAAAACAAAGCACTTAGCTCATGATGTAGTAATGTTTAAATGTGAAGAATCTTTAAAAGAGCTTAATGGTTTATTAAATACCAATATTAAAATAAGTAATTTACCCACTTGGAATCTTAGAAGATTGGATTTTATGAAGCAAATTAAAGATAGAAAATATCACGAGTTGGAGCAGTTGGAGCAGTTGCAGCGGTTGCAGCAGTTGGAGCAGTTGGAGCGGTTGGAGCCGATATTTACCACCTCTAATTTATCTTATAAAGATATTAAAATTAACACGCCACCAGAAGAGACTATTATATATCTTGATCCGCCTTATAGAAATACAGCCAAATATATCGAGGGCAAAGACTTTAATTATAAAGAATTAGATCAGTGGTTTTTAGATAATAAATATACTTGTTTTATGAGTGAGTATAATGCACCGCATAAAGTGATTTTTGAGATAGATAAATTAAGTTTGATGGACAATTCTCAAGAAAAAAAGAAGGTGGTAAAAGAAAAGCTATTTTATAATAATAATTGACAATAGAAATATCTAAATTAGAATTATCTACTGTTAGTCGGTAGTGGTAACAAGGGTTGCCACTATTCGGATTACCTAATGATTTTGATTACAAAGTTATCTGGCAAAACTTCTCTTAGATTCTTAAGAGTATGTCTCGAATTTAAAACAGCTAATTCATCATTTAGAAAGCCCCACGAATCCCCAACTAATATGCAACCTCTAGTATGCTCTTCTATATTGCCATTATGAATTAATATCTTTGATCTATTAGGCACATCTTGAAGCTCCCAAACATCTGGATATTTTGCACTAGAATATTTTTTTACCTTATAATCTCCTTCTGGAATTGCAGAGATATTTCTTTGATTGTCTAAATAGGGATTTTCCAAAGTGTGAGCAATGCCAACACCGTTAAAATATAATCTGCCTAAGATAGCTTTATTGCTTAATACTGATCTCCTAAGAATTACTTTCATTCGCACCAATTAACTTTTTGCTTAGTTTTACCATAGTAAGGATAAGCCAAGCCAGCAACCATTAACTCCTCGCCTAGATTATGACCATCGTAAATGATCTCGCAAATTTCTCTATGATACTTGCCATGCAAGCAGTCATGAGCGATTATTTCAGTTGCATTAGATAGCTTATCTTTAACAAACATTTTTGCTAATAAGGCTTTTCTTTTTTCGCATTTGTTTTTCGTCCTTATTTCTGGTGTGTCTATTCCATAGATTCTGATTGATCTTTTTTTGCAGAAATAGTCAATTCTGCAATCAAGATCAAGGGTTACTGTGTCGCCATCATAGTTGCGGATATATTTACCACCAAAGGAGGTTGCGTAACCCTCGCAGGATAAGACAATTAATAATAATATAATACTGAATATTTTAGTCATTAGAAATATCTATTGTAAACTACTCCAAGAGCATTTTTAAAGCCTAGCTCGTTGTTACGGTCGAACCAATAAAGACCATAATAATTCTTATCTCTAAATAATCCAGCACCTAGCCCTTTAAGTAGTGCTGATTTTCTAGTGGTTACTCCGTTATATTTATCATAAACATTAGCATTTGATAGGGCAAGTGATGATGACCACCTGCCGAATCTTGACATAAAGGAATTTCCTAATGCACAAGTGTCATTTAGGGCTTTTCTTTCTATATGACCCTCTAAATATCTAATCTTAGTTGATTGCTGTAATATTCGGTTAGTAGTGCAACTTACAAAGCTATTGTCTTTAAACATAGTCAAACCTACATGACCGCCTTTCAAGTGGTCGCTTAGCCTTCCTATATGCTCGTTCTTATTGATTTGAGTATTATCTGTGTTGTAATAGGTTATTGATTTACCTATAAAAGGTTTATATTCTGCACTATAAATCTTGTCAGATAAGGCTATTGCCGATATAAGTATTATAAATAAAAATATTCCATAAATTATATTAGCTTTCATCGCACTTTTTTAAATAAAATTGCTCGTTGTGGTTTAAGTTTTCTATATCTAGAACCTTCAAGTTTTCCATCAGCTCTATTTTAGCTAATAAAGAATCTGGTAGTGGTTGGTAAATATCGCAAAAATTATTTACCTGAATTAGTGCTATCCTTTTTTGCTTTACGCAACTGCTTAACAATATCAGGAGCAGACTTCCCAGTAATAGATTTTTTAATATCATCGCTGATCTTTTTATTTTCATTATGCTCTTTTATTTCGGTTTCTAAGATTATATTATTTTCCTCTATTCTATCTAAATAATTCTTTTTATTAGCAACTGACTTTCCTTTAAAGTAAACACTTATTAAAGCAATAATACCACTAACTATTCCTAAAATGTATTTCATTTCCTAAATCCTATTTTTTCCAATACAGTTGACCCATGTAATCCGCCTAAAAATAAAAACATATTAAAAACAGAGTCATCTATTTTGGTAAAAACATTTTCAGGCAATATACCTTTTGAAAACAAAATGATATTTATTATATAAATTAATCCGCACATAAGATAACCAATAATAGGGATTATTCTTTTTGTTGATAAGCTGCCTAAATGATCTGAAAAAAATTCTTTTGTTTTACTCATAATTTAAATTAGATTGCAATCATTTGTAAGTTTAGTAAGCTTACTGATAATGTCAAGAAAATATCCTTTCAATATAATTACTGATCCTATCCCTGTAATAATAGCATAGATTAAGGCATAGATAATAGCGAATAGTTGTAGCGAGCATATCAAGCCCCTAAAAAATATTCTCCCTTGCCTTCTATGTTTATCAAAATAAGAAAACATAGGAACTACTAAAAACTCCTTAACTGTTTCTTTTAGGTCCTCTTTCATTTCTTAGTAAAAGCCTCCAACATTTCATGTGTTCCTTTTAAGGAATGTACGCAGTCTTTCATTTTTGACAGATCTTCTTTTATTTTGACCATATCTTTTTCAAAATCCTTATATCTTAAATCTGCTTGTTTTCCATTTTCAATCAAAACTTCTAACTTCTTATTAAAAATTTCATTAATATAATTTTCATACCTCTTTTTTAAACTTAAAGTAAGTAAAACAATAGCTAATGTAAATAAAAATAGAAATATTAGGTGATCTGAATTATTTAAGATTTTTATTATGGTTCCTGCTTCGTTCATCATAGTAAATCTTTAATAAATTTTGCGGTCTTGCTAAGAATTTTATGTCCTTTTTGGTTTTCGCATTTCTGATTTTTCGGATCAGTATTAGAAAGAATATTAGCATAAATTATATTAGAATTTTCCTTAACAACGACCACACTTGCAGATCTAGGGTTAATATCTGTCCTTTTTAGTAGTTGGTTAATTAATGGTATATGTTCAATAGCTTTGATGCTAGGGTAATAAACAGGCTTTGTATCTTTGAAAGAATGGATAAAATCAAGACTTAACTTATCGTCAATATCTATTGACTTAGACCAGTTTCTATTAAATGTTTTAGTCGGTGTAACTTTCCAACCTTTACCAACAATAGGCATCCAGCCATACTGCTCAATCATTGTAGCTTTTTTTGACCCTGTATTAGTTAAGTGGTCTTTAATGTCAAAGAGGCTTGAATAATAACCTACGCCACAATATTTAATATCCTCCTGCAAAACCTCTTGAATCTTTGCATTATTAACATTATGTACAGAAATAGACCTTCCTTTATCAAAATAATTCAAGGCAGCCATAGACCCAAAGATTATTGCACAAATTAATAATGATATATCTCTTATATTATTCCATGTCATATTTAATTACTTTACATTTAGGCAACCAATGAATAAAAGATTCATTTGGGGTAAATAATCTTGGAAAAACTTTAAGCCTCATTATGTTATAAAAGCCCATATTAACATATTTAGAACAAAAAAATTCATCAGTAGTTGACTCTTTGAACCATTTTTTTCTTAGCTTCTCTGGTAGCAAGTTTTCAAACCAAGATATAACAGCTTCTGTGATGCTATATTTTCTATTAAGGTGAAGCTGATAATCTTTTTTTAACCTCTCTGATTCGTCAGAAGAAAGGGGATTTTTCAATCTCAATATCATTACTTTAGTATCCCCGCTATTGACAGATAGTCTAAAATTTATAGGCGTTTTTATGGTACCCTTTTTAGAGCTGTCCCAATGGGCTTTTTTTAATGATTCATAGCTATATCCATCAACATAAACGCCCATATGCTCAAAGCTATAATCTTTACCATTAACTGTAATAGATTTTCTCCTGACAGCTTTAATTAAGAACCTTATAGGAA
>Ga0233401_1000782_pt1 | contig 11136 bp, 7 predicted proteins | sample 49DmetaG_FD_190067 | JGI IMG/M metagenome (GOLD analysis project Ga0233401, IMG submission 190067) | Seawater microbial communities from Monterey Bay, California, United States - 49D | ecosystem: Environmental > Aquatic > Marine > Coastal | place: USA: California | collected 2016-10-03
AACACTCAAAAAAAAAAAAAAAAAAAAAACCATGAGAAAGAAGTGAATTGAGAACGGAAATCCTGATAATCAAATAACGAAGATATTATAAAACCAGCTAAAAAAAAGAAATAAGACTTAAAGACAGCATGATATCAGAATAGTAGTAACCCATTTAAAACGTAACCCAGAGAAAAAAATAAGAAGATATAGCCCATCTGACTACCGGTTCATGAAGCTATAATCCTTTTTAGATCGTAAAAATAAATAGCATTAAAAGAAAAGAATAGAATTCAAAAGAGGGAGAGAAAGTATAAAATGGATCCAATATAAATAGGGAAGATAAAGAATAAATAAACACCAGCTGTAATCATTCAAGCAGCATGTAAAAATGCTGATACAGGGGTGGGACCCTCCATGGCATAATACAACCACGTGTGTAAAGGGAAGACTGCAGATTTTGCAAAGATTGCTAGGACTAAGAAGAAGGCACTAACTATGAAGTAATAGTTAAAACTTATAGTGAGGGTTCAATATAATATTATAGATACAATTAAATATAGTAAAAGTGCAAAATCTCCTGATAAGTTCCAAAAGAAAGCAACAAAAGAGGCAAATCTAGTTTTGATTCTAAAGAAGAAAGCAGAAATAAGAAAAAATCAACATACACCCATTAATTCCCAAAATAGAAACATTAAAATGTAGTTGAAAGAAATAACATAAGAACTGATTGAAAAAAAGAAGAGAAAAAACAATAAAAGAAACCACATAATAAAATAGAATCACTTAAAATAAGCTAAAATAAAACCTAAAAGTATAACACATACGAGCAGCACTATAAAAGAGAATATAAAATTAAAATTGGAAAATATAGAAAAATGTGAAATAGATATATAATCAAAAAATAAAGAACCTTGACTCAGAGTGAAACAATTAGAAAAAAATATAACTAAAATTAGAAGAATTATGAACAAAGGGTAAAGAGAGTGAATATTAAAATTTGAATAACTTAGAAAAAATATAGATAAAAAAAGAAAAAAAGTAGATAAACATAATAACATTAATAATAGAAAAAGAATCTTATAAATTTCAGAACAAAATAGACTTAAATAAATATAAAGCTAAAAATAAAAAAGCTAAAGTATATGTAACAAACTGGAAGATAACAACATAATAATCAAAGGGATACACTCAGGGGTATCATCCAAAAAAAGTTAGTAAAATGAACATACAAACCATTAGGATATTTAATATACTAAAATGAAATAGTTTGAAATAGGAAGCAATAACTGGTAAAGTAAATTGATTTAAAATTATGAATAATAATAAAAAAACACCAATCAGCTTAGAATCAATTCAACGGAGACACGCATAGGGGAATAATAAAAACCAGTCTGGATAAATATGTAAAGGAGTGACTAAAGAATTAAAGGCCAAAAAATTAGCAGATTCAAAAAAATAAAATCAGAAGAAGAAAATAACAAGAATACATAAAAAAGCATAAACAGAAACGATGAATAAATCTATTATAAGATAATATGGGTAAAAGTAAACCAAGTCTAAAAAATCTGAAGTGGTAGAGGAAAGACTTCAGTGTAAAGATAAAAGATGAACTCCAACTAAAAGAGTCAGAATTAGAGGGCTAATAAAATGAAGAAAAAATAATATAGATAGGGTTCTTGAGGAAATAGAAAAACTACCAAATAAATATAGTATTATGAGATTACCATAAGGTAAAATGGATAAAAGAGAAAATATAACTATAGCAGCCCAATATCACATTTGACCCATAGGTAGGCAATACCCAAAAAAAGCGATAGCACAACTTAAGAAGTATATAATAATACCTACTAAAAGAACTAACATGTTATTATTAGAAGTGTAAAACCAAGATTTAACTATATGTAGATAAATGAAAATAAAAAACATGTTAGCAAAAGTATTGTGCATAACTCTTAAAAAAAAATAATTAAAATTATTATAACCTCCAAGGATTAAGGTAGTAAAGGATAATTCTAAATTATTAGAATAGAATAAAACAGATAGAAAACCTGTTAATAGTAAAAATATTAAAGTCGCTAATAGAATAACACCAAAATTAAAAGAAAAATTTAAATTAGAAGGCATAGCAGAATACAAAGTATAAAAAAAAACCAGATATAAATTTAAGGTTGTGAAAATATTAATTTATAAGAAAGTATAAAATAATAGAACAATGTATAAATTTTAATTATATAAGTTCACACCTAAACAATAATTCTATAATACTATACAATTAAAACAATGAGAACCAAACTAATTTAAAAACAATGAGATAAAAAAGCACATGTTATTAATACTAATACAAGTGAGAAGTAATTTTTAACCGCTAAATAGTAAGATAAGAGAACAAGAGATATAGAATTATAAAAAAATTTAAAATTTAAGAATAGAAATATAAAATTCGTAAAAATCAAGAAACAATAAAGAAGAAAATAAAACTGAGAATTTATATTTATTAAAATCGTCAGTTCTACTAGAAAGGTAAAAAACAGAGGAAAAGAGAAATAAACCATAGTTAAGAGGAAGACAAAGAATATGAACTCATTTCAAAATTTAGAAAAAGAACAGAAAGCAACCCAAGTCTTTACGTGGAAAAATTCATACAAAATACCAAAAGTGTAGAAGAATAAACCTGAGCAAAAAGCATGAATAAAATGTATAATAAAAAATAAGATCAATAAAGATTTTAGCTGGATAATATAAGAAAAATAAATAAATATAAGAGATATAGAACAATGAAAAATACTACCAAAAGCTATTAATCTTTTAAAATTAATTTCAAAAACAATAAAAAATAAGACTAAAATACAAGTTAAAATACTAAAATATAATATTAAATTATAATTTAAATAAAAATAAAAAAATAAAAAAAATAAAGCTCATAATTTCAAATAAAAACTAGCTAAAAAAACAGAAATACCAGTGCTGGCATAAACATGAAGAAAAATTAACCAATTAAAGAAAGGGAATAAAGGTGCTTTAAACAGAAAGGATAAAGAAAAAAGAATAAAAAAAATAAAGTTATAAACAACAAAAGAAAAACTCAATAATAAAAAAGATAAAAAGAAGAAAAAAGTTAAGACATAACTAAGAAAGAATAAAAATATAAATGAACGGGATAAAATAAAGTGCATGGAACTAGATAATAGAGTCCAGATTAAAAGAGGGAACATTAGAAACTCGTAGACAATAAAAAAAACATAAATATTGGAAATAAAGAGAAGATTAAAAAGAAGTATAATAGAAACTATAAAAAAAACTTCTCTTCTAAAAAAATTGTAAAACATAAATAAATTAAAAACTAAAAAAAATAAAGATTGAAAAAAGAATAAATACATCGAATTAAAATAAAAAACCTAGCTCTAAAATATAAAATAAAGTTAAAATAATAAAGAGAATACAAAACATATAGAACAGTAATTTATTTAAGAAAAAGTCGAAAGATAAAAAGAGGAACCAAATAAAATTTATTTCAATCTCTAAGAAGGCAAATAATATAAATAACATTAAAAAAAAGAAGTATAAAGATAGAGTAAAGTAAATATTAGTGGCAAAGCCAGCATGGAATCAAAATAGGTTAAAATGGATTTTGAATTGGGAAAAATGATTTATGAATACATATATCAAGATTAAAAAAACAAGAAAAAGCATTTAGAAGTTAAGAAATAATTTTAAGACATTTAGGGTGAATAAAAGGTATATTACACAAATCAAAAAAGAAATAAAATATGAATTATTCAATAAAAAAAACCAAAATACAAAATTAAAAAAAAATAAAGAAGTGCCAGGTATACCTAAAAATGTAATAAGAGTGTAGAAATAAATAATTAATACTAATGCAAAAAGATTAAGAATATAAAATAAGATCCATTCAAAAAGAAAAAAGTAAGAAATATTTAATCAAATAATATAGACTGTAAAGTAAAATAGATAAGAAAATAATAAAATAAAATTTAAAGAAAAATTAAAAAAAAAGAAAAGAATGAGAAAAATAATTAGATATAGAATAATATTGGATAAACATAATAACAATTTAACAGAGAATAATATATAGTATTTATGGTATAATCAAAAATAAAATATATACAATTTATTATTATACAAGTAAAAAGGCAATATAAAAAAATAGAAAAAATAGAGACTAAATAACCCAAAAACTAAAAAATAGGAGAATAAGATATTAAAATAAAAATTTATTAAAAGGAAGCAAATAAAAAAATCTAACACTAAGATAAGATAAAAAACAAATCAAAAATGTCATATAAAATTTAGAATCAATGCAATAGATCATATCTCAAATATTATTAGAAAATAAAATATATTTATATAAGAATAAAATAAAATGAAAAAATAATATAAAAAAAACATTTAATTATAACTTATAAATAAAGATTGAATACTATACAATAAATAATGGAGAAAAGGAATAACCAGATTATATCAACAAAATGCCAATAAAGAAGACTACAATTTAAAAAGAATAAAAGGTAAAACCTATTTAAGGAAAAATAGATTAAATTTAATAATAAGAAAATAACACCAACTAAAACATGAAAACCATGAAAACCAGTACCAAGGAAAAACACAGAACAGAAAGAAAAATCTGAAATGGTATAAAAACAAATTCTAAATTCAATATATTGATTAACAATAAAAAATATGCCAAAAATAATACAAAGCAATAGATTTTGATCGTATTTAAAATTTAAATAATTTAAGTGGAAAAGAACTCCGAATGTAGAAGAAGTTAAGAGTAAAAAAGTATTAAAAAGTGCTAGACCAAATGGATTAATTAGACTTAGGGATAAAATGAAACAAGAGTCATAAGAAAAAATAACCCAGAATAGAGACCAAAAAATACCAAAGAAAAAGAATACCTCAGAAACTACAAAATAGATGAAAAATTGAGAGTTACAAAAAAATTGTATAAATCAGAATTCGGTTAAAGTGTCTGAATAGGAATGAGTAAAATATAACATATAAAATATTATAACAAATATTATAAAAACCCAGAAAATTCAGAAAGCAGAAAAAAAATAACACAAATAGTTGAAAAGAAGAAAAAATAAGAATCAAATAAATATAGGTAAAATTCAAAGATTAAGATGAGTATATAACATACAAAAAAATATAATAATCAGAATTTATAGGGTTTCAACGCTATAAACCATAATACTACTTATTTTATAAAAATCGCATAGGACTATTATATCTTTAACCCTGACACTAGATTGTTTAGGCAGGTAATTTAAATTCTTTTGGTGTGTGCTACCTATTGCATAGAGTTAACACTGCATAAAAAATAATTTAAAATAATAATGATTAATTTCTTTCGTACAAATTTTTATTAAATATGTAAAAGAAAAAGCCTTTTACTTATTTTAAGTAAAACTAAATAAAGAGAAAACCTTTTATTTAATTTTGACTAAAATAAAAAACCCATGTATATTCTTTAAAACTATGTAAATCAGAAATAAAAATAACCAAGACACATTAGATAATATGGACAAAAACAATAAAAAGTTTGAAAAATAAAAGTTTGCTATAAAAATAATAACTATAAATATTAAGGGTTACACCGCTACAACTGGTACAATTATTAAACAATAGAATAAATTATAAATAAGAAAATATTATAAGATAAAATAATAAAGTAATACAATAAATTTTTTTGTAGTCAAAGAATGAAAAATAAATAAATTAAACCATAATTTAAGAAAAAATAATAAATAAAATTTCTTTTCATAATCTTTTATAGGAATAACAAATTTTAGATAGAAACCGAACTGTAATTATACGTTCTAAACTCATATAAAGAACCGAATTTTGATCGCCCAACGGTCAAAATAAAAATCAAGATCTAGCTTTTTTAATTATTATTGGTTATACAACATCGAGAATATGTGAATACGAAAACGCAACGCCTTATCATTAGCCCTTAAGTAATAAAATAAAATAATAATTTTTATAAATTTTAATTAATAAAAAAACATGAACTCGCCCTATTTATTTAAACTTTAAGGGTCTTATCATCTAAAAATTTAAGTAATTTTTATATACAATAATTATAAGAATTTTACCACATTCGAAGATTAACAACGAAGTTCATTAGACCTCAAATTACACACCGACGGATTTAAATAGAAACAATTAATAATCTACACTTATCAAATTTAACATAGTAAACTAAATCTTAAGTTTTTATAAAACATCTGTGATAAAAATTAAATAAAATATTATTGAGTAAATAAATTTTAAAACAAAAATATAAATAGATAAAACTAATACTAATTTTTACAATAATTATAATTAAATTAATTATAGAAAAAAGGGGAAGCCTAATAAAGTAAATACAATAAATACATTATTAACAATAATAGTATAACAATATAAAATTTAATAGACAAATATATAAGACTTAATTATATTAATAAACTTGTAAATATTAATATAAATTAAATTATAAATAATTATAATAATAAACCAATATATAAAAGAAATAATTTTTTAAAACATATAAAACTGTTTTAAATTCAATTTCTTGTTTTATTATTTCGAAATTAGAAAACTCCCTACCAAGAATTAGTGGAATATTTAATAAAATCTGATTTCAAATTAAAATGAGAAAGAAATTAGAAGATTTTATTAAATAACATTGTAAATAGAAATAGCAAAAACTAATATAAGTAAACAAGAGATATAGATATATAAAATATATAACATTAAATATAAAAATATAATGGCATATCTTATGTCACCATAACGAGAAAAAAGTTTTCAATTTGTAAAATTAAAATTAAAAACTACAAATTTATGATTGGAAATAATAAAATTAAATTAAGATAAAATAATATGTAATACATACATAGTTATACACACACAGCTAGATAAATAAAAGAAAATAAATAAATATAAGAAAAAAGGATTATTGAGCATTTATCATAAAGGGCATTGCGGAGTGATTTATACCACATATTTGAGCACAGTAAACAGTGTACACCCCTGCAAAAGGAAAAAATAGATTTAAAGAGTGCAAAGTACCTGGAACCAAATCAATCATAGTATAAAGATGGGGTAAGGAAAATGCATGAAGAACATCATTTCAAGTTAAGTAAAAATTCAACTTATAAAGACAGGGCAGGTAAACAGTGGGATAACTATTGTAAATAAAATCATAATTAAACAAACTTGTCGAGTAAACAAAATCATCTAAATAAATAAAATCCCAAAACCATTGATTGCCAATTATAAAATAACAAAAATCAAACTCGGAACTTAAAAAGTTATTAAAAAAAAATAAAGGTAAAAACAAAATAACTACTAAAACAACAGGAATGAAAGTCCAGAAGTATTCAAGAAGAAAATTAGAATTAAAAATAGTATTATTATGCTGATAGAAAAAGAGAAAGACAAATATAATAGAAATAAAAAAAACGATAAAAACGCAAATAACCAAAATAAATTGATGACTGAAAAAAGATAGACTTAATTGGGAAAGATAAGACATTATTAAAAGACTAGTATAAAATTACTAGGAAATTAAAACAACAAAAAATTATCAAAGAGAATAAGACCATGCAGAGAAATAGCAAAGAAATATAAGAAAATAAAAAAAAGCTAAAAACCATTATTCTGTAGAAATCAGGTACAGATTGTAGAAACATTGTACATTATTTTCTACAAAAATATCTAATTTGAAAAATAAATCCATGTAATAAGAGAAATATAGTAGACCCTCTCTATAAAATATACTTGAACAAACTTCAATACTAGAAATAAGAATTAAAATTAGACCAAAAAGAGAAGAAATACTAAAACAGAAAAAATTTAAATCGAATAATAAGTAGTGGCGTGGTAAACCCCATAATCCTAGAAAATGAAAAGGGAAAAAAAGAACATTTGAACCTATAAAGAAGACGATAAAAATAGAAGTTTGATTAAGATAAGAATAACTTAAATTATAGAAAGTGGGAAAGAAGAAAAATAAAGAAATAAAAACACCTACAACAGCACCAAGTGATAGAACGTAATGGAAATGGGCAATAACATAGTATCAGTCGTGGAAAAATAAATTTAAATGACAATTTCAAAGCACAATACCAGACAAGCCACCAAAAGTAAAAAGGAATATAAAACCAAGAACCCAAATTAATAGAGGACTATATATTATAAAATCGGATAATAAGGTAAATAGCCAAGAAAAGATTTTAATTCCAGTAGGGACAGCTATAATTAAAGTAGCAGAGGCAAAATAAAATCTAGTATCTATATCCATACCGGAAGTAAACATATGGTGAGCCCAAACGACACAACCTAAAATACCAATTCCAATAATAGCAATACTGAGGCCAGGATAAGAAAAAGGTACTGCACGATTAATAGAAAAAGATAAGAAGTGGGAAACAACAGCAAAAGCGGGTAATATTAGAACATAAACTTCAGGATGTCCAAAAAACCAAAACAGATGTTGATAGAGTAAAGCGTCACCTCCGTTAACATTACTAAAAAAGTAAGTGGAAAAATTACGATCAAAAAGTAACATGGTAATTGCAGCAGCTAGGACTGGTAGAGAAATCAATAAAAGAAAACTTACAGTAAGTTGAGCAACTATAAAAAGAGGATATTGGAAAAATCAGAAGTTATAATTTATAGGCAATACGAAAACAGTGACTATAAAATTTATTGAAGATAAAATAGAACTAGCACCTGCTAAATGTAAAGAAAAAATAATAAAATCGGTGGATAATCAAGAAGAACCAGGATAAGATGAATATGGGGGGTAAAGGGTCCAACCAGAGCTTGCACCCAAGTAAATAGAAGAAGATATTACGGTTAAACAGAAAGAAAAAACTAACATCCAAAACGAAAGATTATTAATACGGGGTAAACACATATCAGCTAAACTAAAACATAAAGGAATAAGTAGATTAGAAAGACCTCCTATACTAAAAGGCATGACGAAAAAGAAAATCATATAAACAGCGTGTAAAGTAACATAATGTAAATAGACTACTCCATTGGTGATAAAAGAATAACTCCAAGAAAGTGATAGCCTCATTATAACAGAGTAAAAAAAACCTATGAAACCCATAATAATGGAAAAAAAAAAATAGAGTCAAGCGATATCTTTGTGAAAGACTCAAAATAGCCACCTAGAATTGGCCATTTAATAAAATGGAATTAGATAATAACCAAGAATAGAAAGAAAAATATAGCAATAATACTGTAGAATAGAATAAGAAAAAAATTTATAAAACTATATAAACTAAAGTAAATTAAGAAGACTACAAATATATTCATTTCTAAGAAAATAATAAAATTAAATAAAGAATTAAAATAAACTAAAGTAATTAAAATAAATAAAAAGAGGATAAATAACATTTAAAATAATAATATGATGACATATCTTATGTCACCATAACGAGAAAAAAGTTTTCAATTTGTAAAATTAAAATTAAAAACTACAAATTTATGATTAGGATAAACAAATATAGAAAAATAGAAATAAACTTATACCTCCAATGTAGATTAATATAACTAAGGAAGCCAAAATACTATATAAGTAAAAAAAATTGATAAAAAGTAAGAAATAAAAGGAAATAATTAATCAAAAACATAAAATTAAATCTAAAAAAAAATAAAAATAAAAAAAAAATAAAAGATAGAAAAGCATTATATAATAACTATTAGTATATAGAAAAAATAGAAAGTTAGAAAGAATAAATAATAAAACCAAAATAAGTAAATTATAAAAGTAAAAAAAAATCTAACTAACAAAGCTCTAGTAAATAAGAATAAGAATAGAGTAATAAATAGGGGAATATTAAATAAGAAAGAGGTGAATACGATGAAGAAGAAGAATATGATATACTCTGCAAAGAATACTAATAAGAATCATAAAAAGGCTAATTCAGTATTGAAACCAGATACTAGCTCACTTTCGCCTTCAATGAGGTCGAAGGGGACTCTAGAGGCATCACAAAGGAAAGTGATATATAGGATGAAGCAAACGGGTAGAAGAAATAGATTTAAATACAATACAATATTGTAATGGTAATTTAGAATAAATAATATTAAAATTCAAAAGTCAAAGACTAATTCGTATGATATTAAGAGAAGAATAGATCTTATATTACCTATAAAAGAGAATATAGAATTGGAAAAGTATATAAAAAGAGAAAAAGGGAAGGGAATAAAGGACATACAAACCAAGAAGAATAAGGGGAAAAAGAAGTACAACACAATTTCATATGTGTTGAAAGGGAATATGATTAAAATAATAACAGTAATAAATAAAAAAAATATAGATCATAAATATAAAAGAAAAAAATTATAACTGAAGAAGAAATGATTGTATTTACCTAAAATTTTTAAGAAATCACTGAGAAAGACGAAGAAGGCATTGAAAAAGTAAATAAAAAGACCGTATCTTAATTGAAGTACTCCTATAATTCTCCTCTCGAAAAATATTAAAAAGGGAACTCATATTATAGTAAATAAAACCAAAACTATTAATAAAATGTGAAGAAGAAATTACAAAATATATAGATGTCGTAAAAAATAAAATATAAAATTAGGGATAATTTATAAAAGTATAGAAATATGTTATTAAAGACGAAATCCTTAATAATAGAATAAAAATCAATTCTAATTATTAATAAGATAATAAACATAGAGGTAATTGCAAAAACCCAGGATAGACTAAAATAATATAAAGGATATTCAACAGTTCAATTTAAATAAGTATAGCCTATATTAACGAAAAGGACTCCAAACATATAGAGGAAACATCCTAAAAGTTGTCAATCAAAACTAAAAGGAGTGTACCTTATTATAAATAATTTAAAACTATATATGCATCAAAAAATGAAAATAAAGAAAAAAGAGAATTTTATAACTATTACACCGAGATATTTATAAACAAATATCTCTTTGATAATACCTGTCCAAAAGAAAAACAAGCCTACTAAAGACACTCAACAAAAAAATAAAAAAAAAAACCATGAGAAAGAAGTGAATTGAGAACGGAAATCCTGATAATCAAATAACGAAGATATTATAAAACCAGCTAAAAAAAAGAAATAAGACTTAAAGACAGCATGATATCAGAATAGT
>Ga0233401_1000796_pt1 | contig 11019 bp, 10 predicted proteins | sample 49DmetaG_FD_190067 | JGI IMG/M metagenome (GOLD analysis project Ga0233401, IMG submission 190067) | Seawater microbial communities from Monterey Bay, California, United States - 49D | ecosystem: Environmental > Aquatic > Marine > Coastal | place: USA: California | collected 2016-10-03
TAGAGGATTGCTGCCCAGATGTTTTTGTCGTTGAAGTCAGGTGAGTTGACCATTCTAAGACGCATAGCATGAACTTTCTCCATCTTGTCTGCTTCTGTGTATTCTTGTCCTTAGCGTTCTAGTACGCCACCTGTTGAACCACCACTGTGATCCATTGCTGCTATAAATCTGTGATCACTCATACGTTCCACTCCGCTTCTTCTTCTATAGCATGATTAACATACTGAAAATAATCTCTGTTTTCATCATCCATATGAGCAAAGTATATGTTGGCTCTTCGTAATAGTTCAAGAAGCTCATCGCTAGGTGGTATGTGCGCTCTTGGATGTGACTCCATTATGGCTTGTATCTCGTCCATAATACCGTTTAGTTTATCTTGTATATTGCTCATCCAAATAATCCCCATATAATTAGAATTATGATAGCCCAGCCAAAAAAACCTAAACCGTTGTTTCCAACTAGTCCTTTGTTCTTGGCGCAGTTATAACAATATCGATACTTTTTTGGAGTTTGATTACTGCAAAAAAATGCATCGCATGTTTTCTTACTCATAACTCTCGTCCGTTTCACGGAAGAAATTTTCACTCCAAAATGCTTTGTCATCAATCCAAACATCGTAGTTTTCTTTTTTACCTACGCTTAGTTCATGAAACTTAGCACCCCATTTAATTAATTGGTTATTTGTTAAGCTAAAATAATCTACACCACTTACACAACCACGTGCTGTCATATATTTAATAGTGTGTCCTGCATCGTACAATGCGTTTACTTTTGCAATGCGCTCTGGCATTGGAATATGATTAGCGTAGTCTTTCTTTCCACCACTGTTAGGTATAATTACTTCTTTACAGATAGTGCCGTCGATATCAATTATGTATTTTTTGGGCATTACGACCCCATAAAGTTGCTAGGATCGATTGTTGCATGTTCTCCGTCTGAATATTCTGCACCAATCTGAATGCCAGCTGGTTTTTCTTTACTATATGCTAGTATACTTTCTAATTCAACTTTACGCATTTCAATTTCACCGTCGGATTCAGTTTCAATTTTTAGTCCACGAGTCCAACGACCGTGTGCTACTAATATCCAATCTCCAACTTCAAACTCATCTTTGTTGTTTGGACCTTTAGAATACACTTTGCCCCAACGTGGATAAATTCCCCTTGTGTCGCCGTCGTCGTTACTAATTATAATTCCCGAGGCAGTAGTTTGCTCGCCAAAATGCATTTCAGTTACTAATACATCTTCGCCTTTAGCTCGCGGTGTACCCTTAATTGCATTATAGTTTTGCGCCATTATTAGCTATCCTTCTTTATAAAATTGCCGTTTTCGTCTTCAATCCATTGATCTTCTACAGCCGCTTCGTCCATCATGTCTTGTTCTTCAGCAGTTAATTCTACTTCAGGTTCAACTTTCTTTGTTGTTCTTCTTGATGTTTTCTTTGCAACTACTTCTGTTTCCTCCGTAGCATCTGGTTGTGCTACTTGAGGTGCACCACTTGATTGTTTAACTTTACCTGCAACATCATAGTATTCACGTACTAGATCTTCTCTCTTTTTTACAATCGATCCACCCGGTCCTAATTGGTCGCCTCTTGCATTGACTTTAGCATTACCAACAGCAGGGGTTAGTTCGTTCTTTTTCATAAGTAAATCCATATCAACTGATTTACCTCTCATACTTCTGTAAGTTTTTCTTCCTTTGGCCATTTTCTTTGCCTCCTATTATATACGTATATTTATCTAAGGAACTCGCGCCAGTCCAAGTCATATTGGATTGAATCTATGCGATGTACACCGATTAAGTATAGTATGTAACTTGCTACACTTGATCCTCTTCCAACTCCCCATACAATGTTATTTTCACGCATAAAATCTACTAGATACACCATATACCGTAATAAGTCTAGCATACCTCTTTTTGTAAATTCTTCAAACTCTTCGTCAACTCTTGCAAGGGTATCGTAATTTTCGCATTTTTCTTCTAAAACTCTATAAATGTCCATATTCTTATATTCGTCAGGCATAAACCATTCTGATTGTAATGCACCGTCAAATGTCTTTTGGTCTACATCTAATGGAATATATGTTTTTAACTTTTCTAATCCTTGTGATTCCAATGCTTCGTTAAATTTATCAATATCGTCACTTGGCTCACATAATACCACATGACATTTGTCAATATGACCGCTGTAGATCATATCAACTAAGTCTTTGTTTGTAAATCGTGGGATACCAAGACTATCTGTTTTCATAAGCATATACTTATTTTAACTTACTTTGATTAAATTGTCAAGTCCAGAATCGTCAGAATTTTCATTTTCTGCTTTCTTTTGCTCGAGCTGTTTGTCTTGTAAGGCAAGTTTGTATGTATCTAAGGCAAGTATAATTTGTTGTCTGGTTTCGTCATTGTGACAGATATGATATACCTTATTCAGTTTAAATATTTTTTCTTCGATTTCATTAATAGATAAGTCATGAGCATTATTTATTAATGGATGCATTACGGTGCAAACCTGCCAATGTATTCTGCAAAGACATAAGAGTTGCCACCATCATAAGACCAAAAATCAATAATTATAGGTTCTGAAGGACTGTCTATAAGGAGTGTTGCTGGAAAGTTAGGAGATTTGTATATAGTTGCACCGCCTAGTGCTGCAAAGCTAACAGTTACTGGTTCTCCGTCTACACCAAAAAATTGTACTCTAAATTTTGCAACTCTATCTCCTGTAGAAGGAAAGTTTGAAAGAGTAAACTGCACAGTTGCTCCTGCCGCTTCTTCAGCAAATCTAACACTTTGATACATGCCATTTGTAAAACTTAATTCTTGTGAGCTTAACACGCCACCAACAGCTACAAATGATTCAGTGCTAGAATTTAACGTTCCATTAGTAAGCAAAGTTCCTTGGAAATTATTTTCAATATCCAATCTTGCTCTGTTATCTTGTATATCGTTAATTTCAATTTTTGCAGTTTCCAGAGCAGTTTTGATAATTTGAAAATTATCACGGAATCCTTGCGTATCGTTGTCTTTTCCTGCTACAGGATATTGTGCATCGATTGTTTCAGGTGTTATTTGACTTGCCATTTATTTTTCCTCGTACAGTGTATTTATCTATCTTATATTTAGTATGTGTATAATTGATTAAACATTAAATTTATAGTTAGCAAAAACAATAAATGTTTCACTATCTTTATCGTCAGCTGATTTTACTATATATCTGTCGATGTCGTAATTTATATTCCTACCATCAAAATTTGCTGCATTCAAGTTGCGGATAATATCTTCTGCATATCCTGCCTTACAGTAGCACAACGGAATAGCTGGAATATAATCTAACTCTTGTAGTCCTTCCTGAGGAGTTCGCATCCACAACGGCAGATAACTTCGTTTTGTAATCCCCACTTGAGAAATGTTCTTTCGCATGTTATCAAGATTACTAATATAACGTAAATTGTCGTTACTTTGGCTTATATTAATAGCGTCAGTATCTACTTTTATTGTATTAATTGGTTCTGGAGATATTTTATAAGGCTCCGCATCAGTAATTTGTAATTCTATTGTTACATTATTTAGATTTTGTAATTCTATTTCAAAATCATTGTCGTCAGCATCAATGTAAAAAACATTATCTCTTGTTTCGATTTTTAGTGTTTCGTTATCTATTGCAATAAACTTAGTAGTTGCCCTTCCATAAACCGGAAGTGTGTCAAATCCTGCACCTTGCTTTGTAACATCATCTTTTGAATTATACGACAAACTATCAACTGTAATTTTATTCTTTGTATTAATTTTGAATGACTTAGCTGTAGAACCTTTTGCTACTCCGGCTGGGTCATTAACTGGTATATATATAACTTCATAAACAACATCATTTGTACCAGGCAATTTTGCAATTGCAGATTTAATTTCTCCTAGTACATATTTTTTTCTTTTATGATTTTTTCCAGCTGCTGCAACAAAGTTTTTTATATCTTTAGATTCTATCCCTGCATAAACAAGCATTTCTAAATTTCTTTGTATACCGAATGCAGGGTCCTGCGGTCTATAAATTTTAGACGGTTCAAATATATCTGAATTACTAGTAAAAGACTGTATATAAGACCTTTCGTCTTCTTTTAGCATTGGCTTCATATATATCTTTGTAAATTTTATGTTTTCGCTATCTTCTATTATAAGTTGAAATTGTTTAGTCAATGCTGTATAATTAAATCTATCTTTTGCTTCAACTGTAAACTTAAATTCTCTATCAAATGACGTTTCGCCAGGAAATCTTCCGTCCCATGTAACTTCTTTGTTTTCAAAATATGTTAAACCTTTACCGTCTGCGTTTTCATATTGTCTTGGAATACCTATAAGTTCTCCATCATACGTCAAAGTCATACCTTCTGGTAATTTACCGCTTGTGATCCTATATATCATTTTAGTATCTGGGACTGTGCTTTCAGCTTTTACAGAAAGTGTGCTAGATAAATTTGCCGGTATAGTTCCTAAGTCAGAATCTGTAATCCAGTTGACAGTACTTTCAATTTCCCCTATAGTTTTTAGTGTAAAGGTTTTTACAGAGCTAGGTATATCTACTTCGTCTCGTTCTGATATTACGATATTTTTGCTGAAAAAAGAGTTTCGGAACAGTGCTATGCCTATGTTACGTCCTTGATTTATAACCTTCTGTAAATTAGTATCTAAACCTATTCTATCTTCATTGTCTCTTATTAAATCTATTCTAAAATCGCTGCTATCCGAACCTTTAAAGAACTGATTAATATTTTGTTTTATACGTGTTAAGCTTGTGCTAGGTAATTTTATATTCCACACCGTGTCATCTTTAGCTTGAATATATACCGGTGCGCCGTATGTTCTTTCTATTGCTTGTTTTGTAGCAGTAAGTCTATCAGATAAACTTAACTTATCTAATGATTCTGCTACCTGCGTCCATTTAGTTGTTTCAAAAACAATTTGCTGATTCCCGTCATCATCTAAGATAAACTCTTGGTCTTCGTCTATTTGAGCTTGTGTAGTATGTGCTTCTACACATCTGTATATAAATTCATTTCCACCTAGGCTAGAAACAAAAGTTACATAATCACCTACAAAATAGTTTTCACTTATTGCTATATCACTAGGCGAAGCATAAGGAATTATAGGATCATTTTGTGGAGCAATTTGTACAATATCATATTCTATATACGGTACAATAGATTGTATGACATAGGATTCAGTATTACTTAATTTTAACGTTCTTCCTTTGTATTTTTCTTTTTCTGTTAGATTTAAACGATCTGCAAAAAAATAACCTTGACCTGTTTGTGTTTTTTGAGAAACTTTTAAACTTATCTCAGGTGCTAGGGACTGGTCCAAAAATATTACGTCATAGTCTGGTTCTGAATCGTCTACGTTGATAACCTTATATAAATTTTTTCCTATAAGTATTTGTCTACCGCGTAACTCAAGTAAATCATTTACTCCGTCTATTGACCCAGTAAGATCTGTTTTATATATTTTAAAACTTGTATTGCCTAATAGAACATCTTCGTAGTAAGTACCAAAAATTTCTACAGTTTCTAAATCAAATGTTAGCCTTGTAGCACGAATTGTAAATTTGTTATCTTTTACAACAGCAGGCTGATATGGAATTTTTCCATATAGTGTTCCTTTTTGATAGTCTAGTTGTAAACCACTTGGAAGAACACTAGGTGTGTTATCACTATTAATATCTTCAAGTGTATATCTAACTATTCCTTCAAGGGTATCATTTTCAATAGTTTCTATAGGTATAATAACATAATTGTCAGCTCGTTTGAATCCTAAATCTGACGGTGTAAGCCAAACTGGTGTTCTTACATTTGTAGCATCCGATGTGAAAACTCCTGTGCCTGCTTGCATTATAGTATTATCTGATTTTAAATAATCATCTCCCACTAAATAAATTTTAAAATCTCTTGTTGTAAAAGTGTCTCCGTCTGTGACAGTAACTCTAAAAGGATAGTACCTATTTAATTTCTTTGGTTGATTAGTTGTAAGGTTGTAGTCAAAAACTTCACTATCATAAAAATAACTGCCATACCCATTATTTGCAAGCGTAGCAAAATCCATTGGGAGACCGCCATACGGGCTAGCATCATAGCCACCGCGTTCGCTGCGTTGATCTAAAGCTAATAGCGGTTCAACAATACCAGTTAATCTGCCGTCTTCTGTAAGACTAATGCCAGGAGGTAATGTTCCGTCCCCTTCTGCAATAAAATATTCAAGTATGTCACCTGCACTTAAATCAGGATCTGTTGCAAGTAATTGATAATCAATTAAAGTATTATCTAATATAAACAATTGATTATTTGAACCCACAGGCAACAAGCCTTCGTTAGTTAGCCATGTAGGACTGTCTGCACCACTTACGATAATTTCAAGAGTTCTATCTTCAAATACATCATCTGCGTATGCTCTAAGGGTAAACTTGTAGACAGTATCAGTAGTAACCTCTAACGCCGTGCCTTTGATATATACACCTTCTATCCTGCATCCGCTAGGCAAAGCTCCGGCAATTAGTTCTACGGTGGGATTATTTAGACTAGACACTAGAGGTAGTAAGATGCTTACCTCTCTACGCTCAATTAGTGTTTGTATTTTTTTACCAGTGCCTACTGTCCAAATACTGCCAGGTTCTGCCATATTGTTTTCCTTTTGTAACAGTATTTATCGTGTGTTATGCTATTGAACCAAGCTCTATTGTCCTAAGATCAGGTAACAAAAACGTGCCAAAATCAACATTTGCATCTTCTATCAACCAGTCTAGAATGCCGTTCACTGTGCGACTCATTTCACCAAAGTCATAATAGTTATCAAAATAGGGAGCAATGGTTGCAGGATTAACACCGTTTATAGTTCCTGTAACGTTACCAGTTAATGAACCTATAAAACTATTTGCAGTGATCACAGATGCATTACTTATATTCAACCCATTTGCATCTAAACTTCCGCCTAATACTGGATCATTATCTGCCTGTACTTTTGTGTTAGCAGAATTTTTAATGTAAACTGAATTATCTTGGACATATGTATCTATGCCTTCTAGGCCATATATATTAAGTTGCTGTCCTGGTTGGACAGCATATTGGCCGTCTTCTGTAGTAATACTTATTTCAGTGAATGGTTTTTGTGTATTGCTTATTACAATCTCACCATCTTCAGTGCTAGTTACACTTATATCTTTTCCTGCGGCAATACTTTTTAATCTAATATCAAATTTTAGGATATCATCAAAAATACCTTCCCCTGAACCTGTATTACTTACAGTAGTTTTTTCGTTATCTCGCAGATCTAAGTCTTCAAAATTTCTATTAACTTTAATGAATGCTTCTCGGAGATCGTCTCCTGTACCATCATTTGCTGTTTGCCCTATGCTTATTAATTCTATAGCCATTTATTTCTCCATTACAAATTTGCTAACGCCCAAGATTTAAATGCTGCGTAATCTCCAGCACCATCTTGTAGAGCTGTTTTTAAATCTGCTATTTTTACATAGCCTGGTATTTCACCGTTCAATGCGTCCACTAGTAATGAACTATCGTCTGCAAATACCGAACCGTGAACGTCAAAAGTATCACCTTCTTGAAGTGCAGTCTCTGCTAGTATTCCCTGTGCAGAGCTCGCTGCATCAATTATTCCATAGCCTGCAATAGTAGTTGGAGTATTTGCTACATTTGTAAAATCGACTGAACTTGCAATTACTCCTGTAAGATTAGATCCATCTATAGCTGGTAGTGAGCCAGCTATATTACCTGCAGATATAGTGCTATTTACACCATCAATAAGTAATGTACTATCGTCGCCGTATATCGATCCGTTAAGGTCGCCGTTTAGACCACCAACAAAGTTTACATTATTTGTAATAGGCCCAAAGAATCTTATGTTTTGTGACGTAAGATTGATTGTATTTCCGGTTCCTTGCGGCGCCAAATTTATAGCTTCGTTGCTAGTGCTTCCGTTTGTTTGCAGTGTTATACTATCGTCAGATGTGATATTGTTTGCTACTAGTGCTGTGCCAAAACTAACAGTGCCGTTTATTGTTGTTGTGCTGCCTGCATTACCAATATTAACTGCTGTTGCTGTTGTTGCACCAATTGCTACTGTTGTTTGATCTAAGTCTGCTGCTAGTGTTCCTGGTGTTGCTGTGTGCGTTACTTCGCCGTTTGTATCGTTGTACATCATTACAGTTGTACCAACTGCATCACGTACTGGTTTAATTACTAAACTATTTGCTTGTGAGTTTTGTGCCGTAACACCTGTTGCGTTAATTACAATTGAGTTTGCTGCTTGGTTTGTATGGCCTGCATTTTTACCAATTGCTACTGCATCTGCACCTTGACCATTGTTACCAGCATATACACCAATTGCTACTGCACCAGCACCTTGACCTACTTGACCTGAATTAGAACCAATTGCTGTTGCTCGATCGCCTTGGGTATTATTACCAGCTACAAAGCCAACTGCTGTGGCCCAACTTTCTTGATCTGTTTCACCTGCACTATAACCAAGTGCTATTGCAAAAGATCCTTGATTTGTTTCTCCAGCGCTTTCACCAAGTGCAATTTTACTTTCACTTGTTCTTAAACTTGCTGTGTCAATATCGCCAACAACTTTATTATTGTTGCCATCTACAAGTACTGTTGAATCATCACCAAACACACTACCAGTCATGTCGCCATCAAATGTACCTGAGTGCGCACCTGCGGCATTACCTGTTACGTCACCAACAACTGGTCCAGTATGTGTGCCTGCTGTATCACCTGTTAGATTACCTAACATGTCTCCGGTCAAGTTACCATGAACTCTATCAACATTTAACTCTTTGTTAAAGTTCCATCTATCGTCTGCACTAGTATATGTTAGTGTTGCATTTGATCCCTCTACAGTGATACCGGCGCCGTTTGCTGCTGTTGCATCTGCTGCTCCGTTAGCTACCACTATGTTTAAATCGTCCACAGTAAGCGTAGTACTGTTAATTTCAGTAGTTGTTCCCTGAACAACTAAGTTTCCTACTACTACAACATTATTTTCAAAAGTTGCAGTACCAGTAATATATGGCGAAACAATTTTACCTGATACGCCGTCAATTACTACTGTACTGTTATCTGATACAACAGATCCTGTTAGGTCTCCTACAAATCCGCCGCTTGCTGTGATAGGTGTTGAAACATCACCTAATAATCTAATCTTATTTGCGTTAATATTAACTTCACCGTCTGCAAGAGCTGGCGTTATGTCTATTAATTCTTCAGCAAGAGTTCCGTCTGTAGTTAGTGTAAGCCCTCCTACACCCGTTACACTGTCTAAGATTGTTAATCCAACAGATTGAGCACCATTAAATACAAATGTACCGTTTACTTCTACATTTGTTACTGTAATATCGCCTGCTACTATATTAGCAGATTCAATATTTTGGTTTTGTATATTACCAACAACCAGTCCTGCAACGCCGTCAACTATTACAGTTGAGTCGTCGCCAAAAACGCTGCCTTTAATATCTGATTCAAAAGGTACGCCTTCGTCAAATAAACTTGACAGTGTATCGTCTAAATCAGCAGTTTGTAAATATCCTACGTCATCTGAAAATTCTGATAAAAATTGCGGTGCTCCTTGTAACGCTCCGTAGCTAACTTTACCTGATGTAGCATCAAATACAATTTCTTCGTTGTATGAAACTAAGTTACCTTTTAGTGTAGTGGCAACAACCTCATTAAACTTTTTAGCTTCTGTGCCTACATTGCCTACGCCGTCTACGCTAGGTTTTAAATCGCCTGTAGATAAAATACTATCTACATTAAGTGTTCCGAGATCTGTTAACGGTCTAAAATCTATTCCGTCGCCTGATGAATTAACTTTTACAAAATAATTTGCAGTGCCAGCAAACGTGGTAGGAGTGTCAACTAAATCTAAAAAATTTACAGGAGAAACAGTGTTCCCCCCGACTAGTAATCGTTCTGTTGTTATAGTACCAACTGCATTAATATCATTGACACTTGTTATACTAGTGTTTGTGAGGTCAAGATTATCTCCGTCCGGCAATTCCTTAATTTTATTGCCATCTGTAGTATCAAGTACTAGGGGGAATCTATTTGCCATTCTTATTAATCCTATTGTTATACATATTTATCGTATCCACTTGAAGTATTATAGTGCTGCTATTCTAGTTTGAAAGTCTGCAAAGTCTGTACTTGCTGCTACTAATGCTTTCAAGTCTGCTGTATTAGTGTAACCTGGTATTGCCGCGTTGTGTGTAACTTGTCCGGTGTCAGCATCGTAACCAAGTATGGTTACCATTGTATCGTTTCTAATTGGTGTAATTACTAGACTACTTGCTCCAAAGTTGTATACTTCTGCACCAGTCGCGTTTATTACAATCGAGTTTGCGGCTTGGTTTGCATAACCTGCGTTTCTACCAATTGCTATTGCATGGTCGCCTTGATTAGTTTCACCTGCTTTTTCACCAATTGCTATTGCATTTGCGCCTTGTCCTGTATTACCTGCACTATTACCAATTGCAACGTTAGTTGAACTTACTGTTAAACTTGCTGTTTCTACGGTGCCAACAATCTTGTTGTTAACTGCATCTACTAGTAGAGTACTATCATCACCAAACACACTACCTTCAATGTCACCATCATGTGGTGCACCAGCTACTTGATAACCTGCACTTGCATGGTTGCCCCAACCAAATGCTGTGTTCCAATTTGCACTTCCTGCATTTGTAATTCTTGCATCTGCTCTTACGTCTGTGTAATATAAATTTGTACCTTCAGTTAATTCAGTAGTAGTGTTAGTTGTTAACATTACTTTATTGTTTACACCGTCAACTAGTAAAGTACTATCGTCTCCAAATACACTACCTCTTAAGTCTTGTGGTACTATTGGAGATCCTGTATACAACTCTGTGAAGTTGTCGTTGATTTTTGTGAAAGCTGTACGCAAAGGATCGCCATCACCTTTGTTAGGACTTGTTCCTAAATCAATTATTTTTTG
>Ga0233401_1000798_pt1 | contig 10987 bp, 11 predicted proteins | sample 49DmetaG_FD_190067 | JGI IMG/M metagenome (GOLD analysis project Ga0233401, IMG submission 190067) | Seawater microbial communities from Monterey Bay, California, United States - 49D | ecosystem: Environmental > Aquatic > Marine > Coastal | place: USA: California | collected 2016-10-03
AAAAAATTTTGTAAAGAATGTTATAATGATTATATAGAAAATATTAATATAATACAAGGATATTGTATATCAAATAAAATTCAAAATTTTTTAAAATATAAAAATCAAGCATTAGAATTATTTAAAATTAATGATATAAAAAATTCTATAAAATTATTTGAAAAATCATTAAATTATCTATGTAATAAAAAAGATATTAAATATAAAATAAATATATTAAATAATTTAAGTATATGTTATGGTATAATTAATAAATGGGATATGAGTATAAATTTTTCAAAAAAAGCGTATGAATTAGATGAATTAAATAGTAAAAGTGTTTATAGATTAGTTTTATGTTATTATAAATTAAATAAATTTGATTTATCTATAAATATATCAAAAAAATTTTTAGATATATATAATAGTCATAATGATTATAATATAATTAATAAATTATATAAAAATAGTATAAAATCACAAAAAGAAAATATTATAAAATCAAATAAATTTATAAAAAAAATGTTTTAGTGTTAAATATATTTATATAAAGTTTTTTTTTATATTTATATATAATATAATGATTGATGCATTATACACATCAATATCAGGTTATTTAGGTGAAGAATGTAATAATAATTTAATAAAAAATAAAAAATTAATAACTATTGCAAATAAATTAAATAGTTTATATACAAATGATAAAATAAAAATTCCTCAAATAGTAGTAACAGGAGCACAATCATCAGCAAAATCAAGTACTTTATCAGGTTTAATGTCTATGAATATTTTACCAACAGGTAAAAATATGTGTACTCGTAATCCTTGTAGAATCGAATTATCATATACAAATAATAATAAAATTACAGTTGATATAGGTAATTATAATGGTTATGATTTTATAATAGATAAAACATATGAATATAATGAAATAACACCAATAGAAGAAGAAATTATACAAGAACATATTGAAAATTTTACAATAAAATATGCTGGTAATCAAAAAAATATAAGTTATAAAGAAATAGTAATTCGTATAAATTCAAATAGTGTTCCAAATTTAACATTAATAGATTTACCTGGATTAGTAATGGTTGCTTGTGAAGATCAAGGACAACCATCTGATATAAAAAAACAAATAAAAGATTTAATTATACATTATATAACTCAAGAAAATACTATTATAATGGGAGTGTTTCAAGCAAGATGTGATTTAGAAGTTGATGCGGCTTTAGAATTAGTAAAAGAAATAGATAAAGAAGGTATTAGAAGTATAGGAGTATTAACAAAAATAGATTTAATGAATGAGAATAATGATATAGTAGATTATTTAGAAAATAATATTTCAAATAATTTAAAATTAAAATATGGATATTATGGTGTAAAAAATAAACTTGATAGAAATATTTCATATAATGAACATTATAAACAAGAACAACTCTTTTTTAATAATCATAAATCATATAAAAATACAGATAAATCAAAATTAGGAATATTAAATTTAAGTATTGATTTAAGTAATATTTTAATTAATGAAATAAAAAAAAAAATACCTGAAATTCAAACAACTATTTCTGATAAATTAATAATAATTAATGAAGGATTAGAAAATTTAGGAGAAAATATAATAATTGATAATAATAATAAAAATTTTATTTTAAATTTATATATATCTGATTTTGTAGAAATTTATAAAGATACTTTAAATAATTATTCAAAAATAATTAATAATGGTCGTCATATAAAAAATATATTTATTGATTATAGGAAAAATTTACATAATATAGATTGTTTAGAAAATATTTCAAATGAAAAACTTCAAACAATAATTAATGATTGTGAAGGAAATCAAATGTATTATCAAAATTCAATTATAGAAATTTTAGAAAAATGTTTAATTGATAATGATTTAAATATAGTAGATTTATTAAAAAATCCAACTTTAATATGTATTGAAAATATTATAATTTTATTATTTAATATAATAAATTATTTATTAAATATGGATAAATTTAATAAATATCCAGAATTGAAAAAATTTATTTTACATAAATCACAAGAATTAATAGAATTATATAAAAAAGATATATTAAAATATGTTTATTTTTTAATTAATACTGAAAAATCATATATATGGACTGAATCAAATGATTTTAAATTAAAATATAAAGATATAAATTTATTAAATGATAATTTTTTAGATGATATAAAAATATTAATTAAATCATATTTTATTACATTAATAGAATCATTTGAAAATTTAATTCCTAAAATAATAATGTCAGAAATTATAAAAAAAATACAAAAAAATTTATTTCATTCATTAATGAGTAATATAAAAGAAGAAGAAATTTTAAATTTATTAAAAGAATCAGATATAATATATAATAAAAGAATAGAATTATTAAATCAAAAAAAATTTAATTTAGAAATTCAAACACTATTAAATGATTTATAATAAAAAATAAAAAAAAAATTACTGCTCCATGGCGGGCTTGAACCGCCGACCTTCGCGTTATAAGCACGACGCTCTAACCAACTGAGCTAATGGAGCACTGTTAGAAAGATTTTTATATATTCTTATAAAACAAAATACTAATTTTTTTTTTAAATTATATGATTTAATATTAATATTAAATCACATTTTGAATTATATATAAGAATAAAACTTTCTATTAGCGGATTTAACCACAAATGTCAGATGTGGGATTCGAACCCACGAAGCATATGCAGTAGAGCTTAAATCTACCCCCTTTGACCACTCGGGAAACCTGACTATTATATATCTTCTATATACAGTTTTACCTGCTCTACCATTGAGCTACAAATATAAATATATATTTGGCAGTGATTCGAACACTACATCCCGGTCCTTAAAATGGATTTTTTTTGCTGTTAGTATATTAGATACTTCTTATATATATATATAATGTAATTTTTAAATAGTTTATATATAATTATAAAATTATTTTATATACTCATTTCAAATTCTTTTAGTTTATCATGATATTTATATATAAAAATATTAAATATATTAGTATATATTTATTACCTGCTTATATGGAGTTATTTTGGGTTAGACAAGGTGTCAATATTGGGTGATTTTGGGTTAATATTTTATATTGAAAAAATAACTATATATCTTATTAATGTTGAAAAAAAGCTGAAAAAAAGCTGAAAAAAGCTGAAAAAAAGCTGAAAAAAGCTGAATTTATTATGAGCCATATGATTTCAGAAAATTATTTTTTTATATTTTTTTTTATGATTTATATTTTTATATTTTGTGATTTATATTTTATGAATTTTTTTATTATATAATATTATAATGGATTATAAATCAAAATATTTAAAATATAAACTTAAATATTTAAAATTAAAAGGTGGTGGTGAATATCAAAATCTAATTGAATTATTTATAAACATTACAGGACCACAAAGTAAGATTGATGATATCTTTAAAAATAGAACCCCTTTTCATATAGATAAATATAAAGATTATACACTAAATAATTTATTAAAAGAAATGAACTTAGACTTTATGAAAATAAAAAAGTTGTTTATCTCAAACAGTAATACATTTTTAATAGAAAGTGAAAATATAAAAACATCTAACGAATTAGATATATCTTACATGCTTAACGAGAAAAAAGATTTAGATAATATGCACCAATATATTGTTCCACAAAAAGACTTAAATAAAATATTTAGAGATCTAAATGGTATTTTCCATGTAAATAATACAAAATCACCAACTAAATATACTGAAAATAAAATTAATCCATTTAAAGAAGAAAATAATAAAAGAACATATATTAATATAGAACTATATCCAGAAATGGGGGAGGAGCAATCAAACATTTATACTATAAAATACCTAACCAATAATGAAGATAATCAACATGATTTCAATAAGCCCCATGATAATTTGTTAACTTCCAAAACAAAATATAACGATTTTATAGATAATATGACGATTCAAGATCATGATATGATAAATCGCTATAAAGCACTAGAAAAGAAAAAACAAGAACCAGAAGAAGAACCAAAAGAAGAAGAACCAGAAGAAGAAGAAGAAGAAGAAGAAGAAGAAACAGAAGAAACTTTTTTAATTATAAAAATTAAAGGACCCAAATCTCAGATTGATAAAATCTTTATTAAGAATGATTATTCGTTAAGATATAGCATGATAAAAGTTGCTAAAATATTAGAGAAATTACGCATAAAATTTACAGACATAAAGCGTTTGGTTATCTCTAACAGTCATGAAGAGATTTCTCTAAATGAGAAGCCCCATCCTATGAAGTACTATATTAGTCCATTATATAAGTTAAATTTCATGCTCTCACTAATAAATGGGGTGTTCAATAAAAAAAATCAGAGTACATTTGATGAAGCTAAAAAAATTGATCCATTTAAAAATAATATATATATTAATATAGAACTATATCCAAATAAGACCGAAGAAACTAAAGAAATTACGTTAAAAGAGATATCCGTAATATATACATTGAAGGATAAAATAAATTTCGAAAAAAGCCATGAAAAAGTATTCACAGAACCTGATGGATTCTTACAAAATATGAATACTATAATCCGCGACAATATAAAAAACTTTAGAAAGGTTGAAGAAGCAAAAAAAACAGCAACAGAAATAACAGAGACACAATTCGCATTAAACACAAGAAACGCGGACGAGCTCATAAGAGCGACGAGCCCTAGTTTTTTAGGTGAAGCTGTTGGTGCTATGAAGGAAATGGCAACTGGATTTGTTAGTTAGACAAAGTATCAATATTGAGTGATTTTGAGTTAATATTTTATATTGAAAAAACGCTGAAAAAACGCTGAAAAAAAAGCTGGAAAAAAGCTGAATTTATTATGAGTCATATGATTTCAGAAAATTATTTTTTTATATTTTTTTTATGATTTATATTTTAAACAATAAATTATATAAAATATTAATAGTATAGTTAATATAAATGGAATTTCAATATTCTAATTATTATGCAAAATATAAAGGTCCAAATTTATTATCAATTATGATAGATAATGTAGAAAATTTAGATATATTAAAAAAAATAAAAAAAATATATGGAAATAATAATAATTGGAATAAAAAAATCTATACTTTTAGAAGTGTTTTAGATAAATCATTTTTGAATAAAGAAATAATATTTATTTATGAAAATACAAAATCAGGAATACCTAATTGGAGTAAATATGTATTTCAAAATGATTATGAAATTATTAATCCTCCATTATTTACACCTATGTCATTATTATAATTTAATAATATGTTAATATATATATTTTTTTTTATTTATATATAATAAATGTTAAAATTTGTAATTACATTATTATCATCATCAAATGAGAAATTATTAAAATTATGTTATAATTCAGTTATAAATCAAATAAATCATAATTTAAATTATACAATTGTAATAATTATTAATACAACTAATAAATTATATTATAAAAATGTAATAGAAGAATTTAAAGATATTGATGTAAAAATAATAGAAACAGAATCAAATGGAAAACCAGGAAAAGGTCATAATTCATGTTTAAATTATTTTAATAATAATATAGAATATGATTATTTAATTATGTTAGATGGAGATGATTTTATTTATCCAAGTTTTTTATCACAAATATCAAAAGCATTATTATATAATAATAAATTAGATATATTAGCATTATATGGTAATGATAGTTTAAGAACAAAAAATGAATCAGATATATCAGATATATATATTGCTAATAATTTTTATTTAAGAACAGGATATTTTTTACCAAAAAAATTTCATGATTCAAAATGGTTAGTAAATCCATTTATATATAATATAAGAAAAAATGGTATAATAACAATATTACGAATATTATTATATAGTAGAAATTTTATTAATAAAAATAATAATATAGAATTTTATTCAGAAAAATGTTATATATTAGATGATTATATAGCATATTTAAATTATATAGATAATATAATAAATAAAAATATGAATGGATTAATAATAAATAGTGATGGTATATATTTATATAATAATTTAAATAATAATTCAGTATCTATAAAATATTCAGAAAAATTTAATTCAGATTATGAAACAATATTAAGTTATAAAAAAAATTTTGAAAATTTAAATAAAATATTAGGAGAAAAATGGGATTTATCTAAATTAGAATATAAACAATTATCATTACCATATAATAATGAAATATTAAATATAACTGAAAATAATGATGGTTCATATAGTATTAATAAAGATGATATATTAACAAAAACAAATTATATAAATATAACAAATTTTGCTACATTAATAATAAATAATTATTATGATTTATCATTAGAATATATTGATAATATGTTATTTAATAATATAAAAAAATGTAATATAGATAATTTATTAGAAATATGTAATTTATTTATTAATAATGATATATTTGATAGAAAATTATTTATATATACAAGTATATTATATTTTTATAAAAATGATAAAGAAAATAGTAAAAAATATTATGAATTATCTGATTATTATAAAGATAAATATCCAATATTAAAAGAATATAATTCTAATTAAATATCTATATTTTTTTGTTATATATATATATATATATATAAAACAAATATATATGAATAATTATAAAAAAAAATATTTAAAATATAAAAAAAAATATTTACAATTAAAAGGTGGAATGGAAATAGATAAACCACATACAATACCGAGTATAGAATGTGTAATACAAAATACAGATTGTACAGATACATTACAATCATATTTAAATGATATAACAACTTTTTCTGATTTAAATAAAATAAAACTTACAAGAAAATATTCATTATTTTTAATTTATAATGTAAAAGATAAGTTTAAATATGAATTAAATATTATTTATAATATTATAATAAATAATCCTATAGAAATTCTATATGCACCAAGATATGTACAAAATTGTCCAGATATGTTAACATTAACATTATGTTTATTAATAATTGAAGAATATGAAACTTTTGAAAAAACTCTTTTTAAAGAAATAATAAAATTAGAAATATTTTCTAAAAAATCTTTTGATATATCACATAATATAGAATTTTATATAAATATATTAAAAACTATAAAAGAAATTATAAGTCATACACGAATAAGTTATTTATTAAATAATTATAATGAAATAGACAATATTGATAAATATATTATATTTATGCAAATATTAATATTTTATAGATGGTCTAATATAAATTATGATTTTCCAAATTTTGGATGGCATACAAAACAAAACGAAATAAACTATAGACAAGAAATAAAAAATATAATAACACAATGTAAAGTGAGAAACATGGATAATATGCGTAAATTATATAAATATTATAATGAAAATATGCCTTATCTTAAATTTCCTCCAACAATTCCTTATAATATACCAAATATAATTAAATATAATCCATCTTTTAATTCTTTAATAAAAGAAAATGATATTATGTTTTATCCAAATATATATTCACTTCCTCCAAAAACTATTCAAGAATGGTATGTTTTTAGAACAGTATATGAATATTCAGGTAGTATAATATATTGGCAAACTGAAACAGATGAACTACAAGAAATATCATTTACAGAAGAAGGACTAATGAAATTAAAAGATGGGCAAATAATAAAACCTCCAGAAAAAATTGAAGAAACAAAAGAGCAAACCATGGAAATACCAGAGCAAACTATGGAAATACCAGAACAAACTCTTGTGCGAATAATAGAACCTCCAGAAGAAATTAAAGAAGGACAACTAGAGCAAACTGTAAAAGGACAACTAGAGCAAACTGTAAAAGGACAACCTGAGAAAAAAAAATATAGATGTATTTTAATGTAAAGATAATTATATAAGAATAAAATCAATAATATTATCTTGTATTTTAAAAATATTATATATATTAATATCATTTTTTTTAGAATTAAGTAATTTTTTAAAATTGTGTGAAATTTTAGTATTATAAATATCTCTGATTAAATTATAATTCATATTATAAGATGATACATGATTTTCAGAATTATTTTTTGATGTAATATGTTTGTGATATGATAAATTATATAATAAAGTATTAGTATCAAATTTATAAATACTTTTAAGTTTTTCTTTACAATGAAATAATTTATTTAAATTAAAAATAATTTTATTATTTGAATTTGTTACATAATGATGTATAATATTAATAGAAATATCATTATTAAATATTTTAGATAATATAAAATATATATAATTTAAATTTTTAACTAAATGAAAACTTGAATTAATAGTATATAATTTATGATTATTTTTTATATTAAAAGATATATCATATATACAAAATAATATATTAGAATAATCTTTTAATTTAATAAAAATTCCCATTTTAAATTTATAATCAGATATGTGTTTTTTTTTTGTGTCTTTAATAAAATAAAGAGACATATTAAGTATTATATATATATATATATTAATACTAATCAATTTAAATTTTATTTATATAATATATATTATATGACAGATTATAAATCAAAATATATAAAATATAAATACAAATATTTAAAGCGGATTTATCTGAAGGGGATTCTAATATAAAGTGGTATCCTTTGAGGGTTTTAGCAGATATAGCAAATGCTATTATAGGACAACCTCAGAATGAAGTATGTTCTTCTCAATCACCATCTTTATCTGTTTCAAGAACTCCAAGTCCTTTTGATACTCCTGGAACTCCTCCTAGAATTCCTATTTTTTCAGATAACATACCTCATGGAATAATGAGAACAGAGCCTCAAGTTCATGCACTTGAAGAAGGTTTGGGTAGAATTCCAATAAATCATGGAACTCAAGATTTACAACTCAGAGCTACAATTGATTTATTAAATGCAGCACGTCGAAATAGATCTTGAATTTATAAATATTTATTATTATTTATTTTTTTTTATTATACTCTGTGTATTCCAGTAAATTCCTCTTTACGACTATTTAATAATGCTTCAAGATCTTTATTAAATCCATCCATTTTATCTTCTTGTGTGTTTATTGAAGTTAATTGATTTTGATTATTTTGATTGTTTTGATTATTTTGATTATGTTGATTATTTTGATTATTTTGATTATTTTGATTATGTTGATTATTCATATCAAAATTACTAATATTACTATAAAAATTTTCAGCAGAATCTAAAGAATTATTATCTTCAATAGATGAATAATTTTCAGAGAAACTAGAAATTAAATTATTACATTCATTTATTTGTGAATTATTTTGATTATTTTGATTATGTTGATTATGTTGATTATTTTGATTATTTGTTTTAAACCATGTAATTAAATCATTATTTTTTAAAATATTAATTTCTTTTTTTGTATCATTTTTAATAATTAATGTGGGAACTTCAGTAATATATGAAGGAATATCATTAAGATCATTATGTGTATTTATAACAACTTTATTAATTTTATTAAATAAATCAAATTGTTTTAAAATATTAGAGAAATTACATTTATCACTATAAAATAAAATATAATCCATAAATTTAATTATAAATATTATTTTTAATTAGAAAAATATACGCATATATAAATAATAATAATAATATATATATAAAAAAAATTAAATAAATAAATATAATGGATTATTTAAAATTATTTAATGAAAATGTATTATATTTATATATAGATTTAAATGAAAATGATATAAATAATAATGAAAATATAATAAATAAAATAGAAAATTTATTAAAAGAAGATAAATTGTATTTTATAGAAATAATAAAAGAGAAAATATTAAAATATAAAGAAGAAATATTAAATGAAAATATAAAAATAATAGAAATAATAAATAATTTGTTTATATATAAATTAAATTTGGAAGAAATATATAAAAAAGTAAATAAAGAGAAAAAAGAAATAATATGGAAATATTTAAAAATATTTGTAATTTTATGTGAAAATTATTATTTTACATTATAATTATTTAAATATATTAATATATATAATATATAATATGAATAAAATAAATAATATTTTATCAAAATTAAATTATATGAAATTGAGTCAAGAACAATATATAGAAATATATAAAATAATAAAATTAGATAAAAATATAAAAATAATGAAAAATAATAATGGAATATTTGTAGATTTAGAAAATTTAGATAATATAATATTAGAAAAATTAGAGAAATTAATATATTATATATCAACAAATGAATTATCACAAAATATATAATATATATATAATATATTTAATATATAAATATAAATGGATTATAAAAAAATATATAATGATATAGAATATTATAAAAAACGATTTTCAAATATTTATGAATGTATATTAAAAATATTAGATAAAGAAATAAATTTATTAGAAAGAAGAGAAATAAATGAAAAAAGTATAATATTTAAAAATAAATTAGGAAATGATTTATTAAATAAAAAAATATATAAATTATTTGATTATAATTTAAAAAAACAAAAAAATATAATTTATACATTTTTAATATCAAATAATATTTATGTAAAAGTGCCAAATATAATATTGGAATATATATCAATATATTTAAATTGTAATATATTAATAATAAAAAATAAATTATATAGATTTATAAATAATTATGATGAAAATAAAAAAAGTATAATTTTAATAGAAAAAGAAGATAAATATATGGAATATATATATAAAACAAATGAAATATATAAAGAATTATTTGATGATAATGATATAAAAAATATAATAAAAAATTTCAATATAAATTATGAAATAATAATAAATGAATATATATTATTTTCAACACAATTTAATAAAATAAAAAAGAAAACATTAGATGAAATAGAAAATATATGTAAATTTTATAATATAGAATTATATAATAATAATAAAAAAAAAAATCGAAAAGATTTATTAAATGAATTATATGATATATTATATAATATATAAATATATAATATATAAATATAAAATTGATTAAATAATATTATAATATAATATAATATGAATATAAATAAA
>Ga0233401_1000800_pt1 | contig 10980 bp, 10 predicted proteins | sample 49DmetaG_FD_190067 | JGI IMG/M metagenome (GOLD analysis project Ga0233401, IMG submission 190067) | Seawater microbial communities from Monterey Bay, California, United States - 49D | ecosystem: Environmental > Aquatic > Marine > Coastal | place: USA: California | collected 2016-10-03
GAAGGAGAGATCAACAATCGAAACACGTGTAGACGAAATTTTAACCACGAAAAATGGCGGAAAGCTTTATCCAAGTATTGTTTATAAAAGAGTTGTTTACTATCTTCAAGGAACCACGAGTGTGGTGGACAAATACCCTCATGCGATTAGGCATTCATATGCCACTCATCTTCTAAATGCAGGTGTTGATATAAACGTTGTAAAGGAGTTGATGGGACACGAAAGCCTTAGCTCAACCCAAGTGTATACTACAAGCACTTTTGAGGAACTTGTTCAAGCGTATAACCGAGCTCATCCAAAAGGCTCTTAAATGACAGTACTATGACAGTGAACATTCAGTCTGTTAATTTCAAAGCAGATTCAAAGCTTTTGAGATTTATTGAAGAACGTCTAGAAAAGACAAAATTGTTTTTTGATAAAACAATAAACACTGATGTTTTTCTAAAGGTGGATAACAATCATCTGAGGGAAAATAAGATTGTAGAAATGCGTATGTCGATTCCAGGAAATGAGATTATCGTGACTAAAGAAAGAAAATCATTTGAGGAAGCGGCGGATTTAGTAGTAGCAGTATTGATCAGACAGTTAAAAAAACACAAGGAAAAAGCGAAGTAAACACATTCATTTTCAATCGTTTGAAAATAATCAATTAAAGTAGGGTCAGAAAGTCCCTACTTTTTTTTTTAGAAGTATTGCTCGTTTGAATCTCTTTACTACATTTGCAGTCCGTTTGTAGAGACGGAAGATCTTTGACATTCAAGCCGATATAGCTCAGTTGGCCAGAGCACGTGATTTGTAATCTCGGGGTCGTCAGTTCGAATCTGACTATCGGCTCAAGTTTGATATTTGATTTTAAGTGAGAATCAGATAATCCGGGGGGATACTCAAGCGGCCAACGAGGACGGACTGTAAATCCGTTGGGAAACCTTCGCAGGTTCGAATCCTGCTCCCCCCACAACCGCGGAAGTAGCTCAGTTGGTAGAGCATCAGCCTTCCAAGCTGAGGGTCGCGGGTTCGAATCCCGTCTTCCGCTCAAAGGTCCAGGCCGATGTAGCTCAGGGGTAGAGCGTTTCCTTGGTAAGGAAGAGGTCACGGGTTCAATTCCCGTCATTGGCTCTAATAAATTAGAATCTTTACACTGTTTATATATTTAATAATCGCTAGTCATGGCAAAAGAGAATTTTGTACTTACCAAGCCTCACTTGAACATTGGTACAATTGGTCACGTTGACCACGGAAAAACTACATTGACAGCAGCAATCACCACTTGTTTGGCGAATGCTGGTTTGTCTGAAAAAAGAGATTTCGATTCAATCGACAACGCTCCTGAAGAAAAAGAGCGTGGTATTACTATCAACACTTCACACGTGGAGTATGAGACGGAAAACCGTCACTATGCTCACGTTGACTGTCCAGGTCACGCGGATTACGTGAAGAACATGGTAACTGGTGCTGCTCAAATGGATGGTGCTATTTTGGTAGTAGCAGCTACTGATGGCCCAATGCCACAAACACGTGAGCACATCCTTTTAGGACGTCAGGTTGGTATTCCACGTATCGTTGTGTTCTTGAACAAGGCGGACATGGTTGATGATGAAGAATTAATGGAATTAGTAGACATGGAAGTTCGTGATCTTCTTTCTTTCTACGAGTATGATGGTGATAACACTCCTGTTATCGCTGGATCAGCTCTAGGTGGATTGAATGGCGAGCAGAAGTGGGTTGATACCGTAATGGAATTGATGAGTGCAGTAGATGCATGGATCGAAGAGCCAGTACGTGATCGCGAAAAACCATTCCTAATGCCTATTGAGGATGTATTCTCAATCACAGGTCGTGGAACAGTTGCTACTGGTCGTATTGAAACGGGTGTTGCAAACACTGGTGAATCAGTAGAAATCATTGGTTTCGGTGATGAAAAACTGACTTCAACAATTACTGGTGTTGAAATGTTCCGTAAAATTTTGGATACAGGTGAAGCTGGAGATAACGTAGGTATCTTATTACGTGGTATTGAGAAAACTCAAATCCGTCGTGGTATGGTTATCTGTAAGCCAGGTTCAATTACTCCACACAAGAAGTTTACTGCTGAGGTGTATATCTTGAAGAAAGAAGAAGGTGGTCGTCACACTCCTTTCCACAACAATTACCGTCCTCAGTTTTACTTGCGCACAACAGATGTTACGGGTGAAATTCAACTTCCAGACGGAGTAGAAATGGTAATGCCAGGTGATAACCTTACAATTACTGTTGAATTGATCGCTAATGTTGCTGTTAACACTGGTTTGCGTTTTGCAATCCGTGAAGGTGGTCGTACAGTTGGTGCGGGTCAGGTAACTAAAATCATTGAGTAAGAATAACTCAATTGATATAATTTAGGTAGTAAAAGGTGCCTCCCAAAGGGAGGTGCCTTTCTGCCTACATACGGGCATAGTTCAATGGTAGAATAGCGGTCTCCAAAACCGTTGATCAGGGTTCGAATCCTTGTGCCCGTGCTAAGAGATAAAAAAAGATGAGCAAAATCATAACATCACTTCAAGATTCATGGAATGAATTCGCAGTGAAAGCGACGTGGCCTTCATTAAGTGAATTGCAAAAAAGTACAGTCTTAGTTATAGTAGGAACTATCATCTTTTCACTCGTGGTATTTGGTATGGACAAAGCAATCTCAACTATACTTGAGTTTGTGTATTCAATCTTCGGATAAGATGTCAGATACTGGAATGAAATGGTATGTGTTGCGCACAATAAGTGGCCAAGAGCATAAAACCAAAACTTATATCGAAAACGAAATGGCTCATGCTGGAATGAGCGATTTAGTAGGTCGAATAGTAATTCCTATGGAAAAAGTCGTTCAAGTGCGAAACGGCAAAAAAGTCATTAAGGAAAAAACTAGAACTCCAGGTTACATGTATGTTGAGACAACATTGACAGGAGAAGTAAGCCACATGATAAAGAATCTACCAAATGTAGTTGGATTTTTATCTAATGTGAAAGGTGGCGATCCCTCGCCCATGCGAGGTGCGGAGGTAAGTAGACTTCTTGGTGAAGTAGACAAGGAGGCTGAAAATGCCGCAATGCTGATGATTCCATTTACAGTGGGTGAAACAGTAAAAGTGATTAATGGTCCATTTAGCACTTTTGATGCGACCATTGAAAAAATCAACGAGGAGAAACAGAAGCTAGAGGTTACTGTAAAAATCTTTGGTCGTAAGACTCCTGTTGAATTGAGCTTCACGGAAGTGGAGAAGTTATAATTGATATAGATGTGAGACTATATATAGGTTCGTTTTTCATGCTTCCAACTAGAGAAACGGCCACAACAACAACGCTAAATAGTAATAACAAGAAATGGCAAAAGAGGTTAGTAAAGTAGTAAAGCTTCAGGTCCGTGGTGGCCAAGCTAACCCTTCTCCTCCTGTAGGTCCAGCATTGGGTGCTGCGGGTGTCAATATCATGGAATTCTGTAAACAGTTTAACGCTCGTTCACAGGATAAAATGGGTCAAGTGTTGCCGGTAGTGATTTCTGTATATACAGATAAGAGCTTCGACTTCATTGTTAAGACACCACCCGCTGCAGTTCAATTACTGGAAGCTGCAAAGATTAAGAAGGGGTCATCGGAGCCTAACCGTAGTAAAGTTGCTAAAGTTACTTGGGATGCTGTTCGCAAGATTGCAGAAGATAAAATGGTTGATTTAAACTGTTTTACTGTTGAATCAGCAATGTCTATGATTGCTGGTACTGCAAGAAGTATGGGTATAACTGTTATGGGCGAGAAGCCGTTTTAATTTAAAGTTTGAATCAATGGCAAAATTGACTAAAAACATGAAAAACGCGCTCGCTAAACTTGAAAAGGGTAAAGTATACTCAGTTGGCGAAGCAGCGACCTTGGTAAAGGAGGTAAACTGCACTAAGTTTGATGCATCTGTTAACTTGGCAGTCCGTTTAGGTGTTGATCCTCGAAAAGCAAACCAAATGGTTCGCGGAGTAGTGAGTCTTCCACACGGAACTGGTAAGAGCGTACGTGTTTTGGCTTTAGTTACACCAGATAAGGTGGAAGAAGCAAAAGCAGCAGGTGCTGATTACGCGGGCCTTGATGAATTCATCGAGAAAATAAAAGGCGGTTGGACGGACATTGATGTGATCGTTACAATGCCTTCAGTAATGGGTAAAATTGGTCCTTTGGGTCGTGTATTAGGTCCTCGTGGCCTTATGCCAAATCCAAAATCCGGTACCGTTACTATGGACGTAGCAAAAGCTGTGGGTGAAGTAAAAGCCGGAAAGATTGACTTTAAGGTTGATCGTTACGGAATTGTACACGCAGCTGTGGGTAAGGTGTCATTTGATGCAGCTAAAATCCAAGAGAATGCGGAAGAACTAATCAGAACACTCAATAAGCTTAAGCCGAGTTCGGCGAAAGGTACTTATATGAAGAGTGTCTATATGTCTTCTACAATGTCTCCAGGAATATCTGTAGATGCTAAGTCAGTTTCATAATCTTAAGAGAAAAGTAACATGACAAGAGAAGATAAACTTACTCAAATTGAAGAGCTAACAACAGTTTTGAATGATACTCCGACTATTTATTTGGCGGATATCGCGGCTTTGGATGCTGATACAACTTCTAACTTGCGCAGAGCAAGTTTTGGAAAAGGAATCAAGCTAACGGTCGTAAAGAATACGTTGCTCAAAAAAGCTATGGATGCATCAGAGAAAGACTTTGATGGTCTTTACGATGTATTGAAAGGGAATACTAGTATAATGCTTTCAGAGGCTGGAAACGCTCCAGCGAAACTCATTAAAGAGTTCCGCAAAAAGAACGATAAACCAGTTTTGAAAGGCGCTTGGATTGAAGAGAGCGTTTACGTAGGGGATGATAATTTAGAAATGCTGACAGCAATCAAGTCTAAGGAAGAATTGATTGGAGACGTTATAGCATTACTACAGAGTCCTGCGAAAAACGTTGTTTCTGCACTTCAGAGTGCTGGTGGCAATATTGCCGGTATCCTAAAAACTTTGGAAGGACGCAACGCGTAATTCCTTTATTGATAATTAATTAAGAATTAAACTTTTTAAATTTTACTAAAAATGGCTGATATCAAAGAATTGGGCGATGCTCTAGTAAACTTGACAGTGAAAGAAGTATCTGAATTAGCAGATTACTTGAAAGAAGAACATGGCATCGAGCCTGCTGCTGCTGCAGTAGCAGTTGCTGGTCCTGCAGCTGGTGGCGACGCCGGTGGTGGTGACGAGCAAACTGAGTTCGACGTAGTCTTGAAAGCTGCTGGTGGTTCTAAACTTGCTGTAGTTAAGCTTGTTAAAGAAATGACTGGTTTAGGCTTGAAAGAGGCTAAAGAAAAAGTAGATAGCGCACCTGCTGCATTGAAAGAGGGCGTATCTAAAGACGAAGCAGAAGCGTTGAAAGCGCAGCTTGAAGAAGCTGGTGCTGAAGTTGAGATCAAGTAATTGATCTCCTGCTAGGTTATCCGGTTTAGGTCTTTGGGGTGGTCCCCTTAGACCTAAACCTTTTTGTGTTTAATTAACATTTTGGGCTGAAATGGTAAACCAAATTAATGCTCCTCAGGAGCGAATCAACTTTTCTTCAACGGCTATTAAGACGGCTTTTCCCGACTTTTTAGATATTCAGTTGAAGAGTTTTATGGACTTCTTCCAAATAGAGACGAAGCCATCTGAAAGATCTGAAGAGGGTCTTCACCGCGTATTTGCGGAAAATTTTCCAATTTCAGATTCAAGAAACAACTTTGTTCTTGAATTTTTGGACTACTTCGTAGATCCTCCACGTTATTCGGAGCGCGAATGTATCGAGCGTGGCTTGACATTCTGTGTGCCGCTAAAAGCGCGCCTAAAACTGTATTGTACAGACCCGGAACATGAAGATTTTGAAACGATTGTTCAAGACGTATATCTAGGAACAATTCCTTACATGTCTCCTCGGGGTACCTTTATAGTTAATGGTGCTGAGCGTATTATCGTGAGCCAATTACACCGTTCACCTGGTGTTTTCTTTGGTCAATCGTACCACGCGAACGGAACTAAACTTTATTCAGCCCGTATTATTCCGTTCAAAGGATCTTGGATTGAATTCGCAACGGATATCAATCAAGTAATGTATGCCTACATTGATAGAAAGAAAAAGTTACCGGTAACTACGCTTCTTCGTTCGATTGGCTACGAAAGAGACAAAGACATATTAGAAATATTTGACTTAGCAGAAGAGGTTAAAGTGAGCAAGGCTGCTTTAAAGCGTTCTATAGGGCGTAAACTGGCTGCTAGAGTTTTGAAAACTTGGATTGAGGATTTTGTAGATGAGGATACTGGAGAGGTAGTCTCTATAGAAAGAAATGAGGTTATCCTTGATCGAGATACAATATTAGATAAAGAGCATACAGAAGAAATTATTGATGCAGAGGTTAGCACGATCCTTCTTCACAAAGAGGACATAGCGTCTTCCGATTTTGCGATTATTCACAATACGCTACAAAAAGATCCTACAAATACTGAGAAGGAGGCCGTAGAACACATCTATCGTCAACTTCGTAATGCTGAACCGCCTGATGAGGAAACAGCACGAGGTATTATTGATAAATTATTTTTCTCTGAGCAGCGTTATTCATTGGGAGAGGTTGGTCGTTACCGCTTGAACAAAAAGTTATACGAAGGTTCGGAAGAGGATTCACAGGTTCTAACAAAAGGCGATATTATTGAAATCATCAAGCGCTTGATTGAGTTGATTAACTCAAAAGCAGAAATTGATGATATTGATCACCTAAGTAACCGCCGTGTTCGTACAGTTGGCGAACAGATGGCCAATCAATTTGGTGTAGGACTTGCTCGTATGGCTAGAACTATTCGCGAGCGTATGAACGTTCGTGATAACGAAGTATTTACCCCAATCGATTTGATTAATGCGAAAACACTGTCATCAGTTATAAATTCATTCTTTGGAACGAATCAGCTGAGTCAATTCATGGATCAAACGAATCCATTGTCTGAAATCACGCACAAACGTCGTCTTTCAGCCTTGGGACCGGGTGGATTATCAAGAGAACGTGCAGGATTTGAGGTACGTGATGTTCACTACACTCACTATGGTCGTTTATGTCCAATTGAAACACCTGAAGGTCCTAATATTGGTTTGATTTCTTCGCTTTGTGTTTACGCCAAAGTGAATTCAATGGGATTCATTGAGACTCCTTATCGCCACGTAAGAGATGGTAAGGTGGTCGTTGATGAAGCACCTAATTATCTAAGTGCAGAAGAGGAAGAAGCGAAAGTAATTGCTCAGGCGAATGCTCCAATCAGCCCAGACGGAACATTCATAAATGAGAAGGTAAAAGTTCGCGAGGAAGGAGATTTCCCAGTTGTTGAGCCAGCCACCATTGATTATATGGATGTTGCGCCGAATCAAATTGCTTCTATTTCTGCATCGCTTATTCCTTTCTTGGAGCACGATGATGCCAACCGTGCATTGATGGGTTCTAATATGATGCGTCAGGCAGTACCTCTACTTCGCCCTGAAGCGCCGATTGTTGGAACAGGCCTGGAAAGACAAGTAGCAAGCGATTCTCGTGTTTTGATTAACTCGGAAGGTACTGGTACTGTGGAATATGTAGACTCCATGCAAATTCAGATTCGCTACGACCGCAACGAAGAGGAGCGTGCCGTAAGTTTTGAAGAAGATGTGAAGTCTTACCACTTGGTAAAATTCCAAAAGACAAATCAAGGAACAACAATTAACCTAAAGCCTATTGTTAAAAAAGGCGATAGAGTAGATGTTGGTCAAGTACTTTGTGAAGGTTACGCAACGCAGAAAGGAGAACTTGCTCTTGGACGTAACATGCTTGTTTCCTTCATGCCTTGGAAAGGCTACAACTTTGAGGATGCAATTGTAATTTCTGAAAGAGTTGTTCGTGAGGATATCTTTACTTCTATTCATATTGATGAATATTCGCTTGAAGTGCGCGATACCAAATTGGGTGCCGAGGAATTGACAGCAGATATTCCGAACGTAAGTGAAGAGGCTACCAAGGATTTAGACGAGAACGGAATTATTCGTGTTGGAGCTGAAATTAAGCCTGGCGATATTCTAATAGGTAAGATTACTCCTAAAGGTGAAAGTGATCCTTCTCCTGAAGAAAAGCTCTTGCGCGCCATATTTGGTGACAAGGCAGGTGATGTCAAGGATGCTTCATTGAAGGCGTCTCCTTCATTGAACGGGGTTGTTATTGATAAGAAACTCTTTACTCGATTAGTTAAAGATAAGCGTCAACGCGCTGAAGATAAAGAGGAAATTGGTCAGCTTGATTTGGAAATGGCGGCAGAATTAGCTGAATTGAAGTCAGTTTTTGTCTCCAAGTTATCCAACCTTGTCCAGGGCAAGACCTCTCAAGGAGTTATTAATGACTTAAACGAAGACGTTATACCTAAAGGTGTGAAGTTTACGCTAAAAGCATTGAACGCAATTGAGGACTACAGCCGTATTGTAGGAGGTAAATGGACTACGGACGATGTTCGTAATGATAAGATTGACACACTCATACACAATTACAAGATTCGTGTAAATGACATCCAAGGAGCGTATCGCCGGAAACGATTTGCAATTACTGTTGGTGATGAACTTCCAGCGGGTATTGTCAAATTAGCCAAGGTTTATATTGCTAAAAAGCGCAAGCTGAAAGTTGGTGATAAGATGGCGGGTCGTCACGGTAACAAGGGTATAGTTGCTCGTATTGTCCGTGATGAGGATATGCCTTTCTTAGAGGACGGTACTCCTGTTGACATTGTCTTGAATCCACTTGGTGTACCATCACGTATGAACATTGGTCAGATATATGAAACAGTGCTTGGTTGGGCAGGTAGAAAACTGGATAAGAACTTTGCCACCCCAATTTTTGACGGTGCTTCATTAGATGATATTACTTCGTACGTGAGCGAAGCTGGACTTCCAGAATTCGGTCATACACAATTGTACGACGGCGGTACGGGTGAACCATTTGATCAAAGAGCAACAGTAGGTATAATCTACATGTTGAAGCTTGGCCACATGGTAGACGACAAGATGCATGCTAGATCAATTGGTCCGTATTCATTGATTACGCAACAACCTTTGGGCGGTAAGGCTCAGTTTGGTGGTCAGCGTTTTGGAGAGATGGAGGTTTGGGCTCTAGAAGCCTTTGGTGCAGCCAATATTTTACGAGAAATCCTCACAGTTAAGTCTGATGACGTTATTGGACGTGCGAAGACTTACGAGGCTATTGTAAAAGGAGAGCGCATGCCGACTCCAGGAATTCCTGAATCATTCAATGTATTGCTGCATGAATTGAAAGGACTAGGATTGAAAGTAACGTTGGACTAATATGAATACTCCCTGAGGCTTTAGCCTCAGGTTTTAATACAATCGCATTATGGCTCTTAGAAAAAGCGATAAAAATCAAAACAGCGCATTTAACAAGATTACAATCTCGTTAACTGCCCCAGAAACCATCCTTGAAAACAGTCATGGAGAGGTTTTAAAACCAGAAACAATCAACTACCGTACACACAAGCCGGAGCGTGATGGTCTTTTCTGTGAACGCATTTTTGGTCCTGTAAAGGATTACGAATGTGCCTGTGGTAAATACAAAAGAATCCGTTACAAAGGAATTGTTTGTGACAGATGTGGCGTTGAGGTTACTGAGAAAAAAGTACGTCGTGATAGAGTAGGTCACATCTCTTTGGTGGTACCTGTTGTTCATATTTGGTACTTCCGTTCGTTACCGAACAAAATAGGTTATTTACTGGGCTTGCCATCTAAGAAATTAGATATGGTGATTTACTACGAGCGTTATGTAGTAATTCAGGCAGGTAATGCGGTAGATAACGAGGGGAATCCTCTAGAACGCATGCAATTCTTAACGGAAGACGAGTACTTGGATGCTATGGAGCGTTTGCCTATAGAAAACCAGTACTTGGAAGATTCAGATCCTAACAAATTCATTGCAAAGATGGGAGCCGAAGCTGTACAAGCATTATTGGGCACCCTAGATTTGGATGAGTTGTCTTACCAATTGCGTCACAAAGCAAATACAGAAACTTCTCAGCAACGTAAGCAAGAAGCTTTAAAGCGCCTACAAGTAGTAGAAAGCTTGCGCGATGCAAACTCTCGTATTGAAAATAATCCAGAGTGGATGGTAATGAGCGTTGTTCCAGTAATCCCACCGGAATTGCGTCCTTTGGTACCACTAGATGGTGGTCGCTTTGCTACCTCGGATTTGAACGACTTATACCGTCGTGTGATTATACGTAACAATCGTCTTAAGCGTCTACTTGAAATCAAGGCGCCTGAGGTGATCTTGAGAAACGAGAAGCGTATGCTTCAAGAGTCTGTAGATAGTTTGTTTGATAATACTCGTAAGTCATCTGCTGTTAAGACAGAGAGCAATCGTCCATTGAAATCACTTTCGGATTCATTGAAAGGTAAGCAAGGTCGATTCCGTCAGAACCTATTGGGTAAGCGTGTTGATTATTCTGCACGTTCAGTAATCGTAGTAGGTCCAGAATTGAAGCTACACGAATGTGGTCTTCCTAAAAACATGGCTGCTGAGCTGTACAAACCTTTCATCGTACGAAAGTTGATTGAAAGAGGCATTGTGAAAACGGTTAAGTCGGGTAAGAAAATCATAGATCGTCGTGATCCTGTAGTTTGGGATATTCTTGAGAATGTGATGAAAGGTCACCCGGTATTATTAAACCGTGCACCAACACTTCACCGCTTGGGTATTCAAGCGTTCCAGCCTAAACTCATTGAGGGTAAAGCAATCCAATTACATCCTTTAGCGTGTACGGCATTTAACGCGGATTTCGATGGTGATCAGATGGCTGTGCACCTCCCATTAGGGCCAGCTGCTATCTTAGAAGCACAGGTATTAATGTTGGCGTCACACAACATTTTGAACCCAGCAAACGGTCTCCTATTGCAG
>Ga0233401_1000814_pt1 | contig 10876 bp, 7 predicted proteins | sample 49DmetaG_FD_190067 | JGI IMG/M metagenome (GOLD analysis project Ga0233401, IMG submission 190067) | Seawater microbial communities from Monterey Bay, California, United States - 49D | ecosystem: Environmental > Aquatic > Marine > Coastal | place: USA: California | collected 2016-10-03
AACGCCGCCTGAAGCCAGTGCTAAGTACATTTCAGCACTATTGTTTGGATTGACTGCTAAATCTGCAATTCGCCCAGATGTTGTGGCAGGTCCAATGTCTCTAAATTTAAATGCACTTGTATTGGCACTGGTCCAAGAAGGTGCGTCGTCTTTTGATTTTCTCTGGCTGTATCCAGATAATGTGATGGTCAAGGCAAATAAAAGCGTCCAAAACTTTTGCATAATTCTGATCTAAGAAGGTTATATGATTCTACAATAATTCAACAGTAGAAATTCGTTTGAGTTTAGGTTGATGCAAATTAAACTAAAACGACTAAAAAACCTTAAAATTTAACCGTAACCCCAGTACTTAAAACAGAGAGTGAATTTGAGTAGGATACTGCATTAGAATAATCAGCGCTGTACATGTAATACTGTTTGTCTCTAATTATTTGTCCGAAAGAAAAAAAATAGGTTGTATTTCCAGATTTCATGCTAGCACCTATTCCTGTTTGTATCTGAGGCCCAAGAGATTCTTGTGCGCTATTGATGAACGAAGCACCACCGCTAATTGTGGTTACTCCAAGCCTAATTTCTCCCGCAGCGCCAAATCTATGTGTAGGTGTCAATAGTGAATCAATAGCATTGTTTAAGTACCTTTCATACTCGCTAGTCATCCTGCCAACACCTGTGGGAATATAGGCATAGTTTACAGTAAATAATCCCACACGACCAGCAACAAAAGTTATTCCGCTACTCAATTTAGGAGCAGTTATCATGGACCATTGATAATCCTCTCCATAACCTATTTGGCTCGTAAGATCAGAAGGAACAGATGGCCGGTCAATTGTGAATTGGGTTTCCCATTCCTGAGTGAAACCTAAAATATTCGGTAATTCAATAGCTGCAGCAAAACGAACGGATTGAATAGGTCGATAATACATACCTACATTACCTGTAATACCGATTGCACTGTTTTTCCACCATTCTTCCATATCAAATTGGATTAGGTCGGAGGTTTCATTGAAAATTTCGTAATGCTCCACCTCAACGGATTCAAAAGTGTGCATGATACTTAGAGCTCCACCAATATAAAATCTTTGCGAAATTCCTTTACCTGCTCCTGCGGTCCATCTATTTTTAAGACCCTTTCTAAAGTAGAGGTGTCTAGTATCTACATCATTTAGATTAGCACTCGAAAAATATTCACCGGTATTACTATTGTAATCAATTCCATAGCTCTGGTAAATCATATCTTCATAAGCACCTACATTCACTCCAAGATAATCGGGAAGAGTACCGGCAGCATTGTTTATAAACTGGCTGATTATTGAGCCCGAGTTTGCCTGATTGTTTCGAACCCTTGCTCTATATATTTGCTCGGTATTGTATGTGAAGAAAAAGTGCCAACCGTCATTAGGATTACGTGCAAGAAATCCTACACTTCCAATGTTTAAATTGGCACTATTACCTATGGTGCCTCCCGTTGAATTCACGTTTCTTGATCCAAAACTATTTGCATCTAATGTGAATACATCTTTGCGGTAGAGTCCGGCAGTCGCAGGGTTATGGGCAAGTGCTGTGAGAGAGCCACTCATAGCTATCATATTACCGGCCATAGCATTGTTTCTACTATCACCAAAAGCCAATGGATTACTAAGTTCTGCGAAATAATCTAAATCCTGACCTTGAACAATAAGAGCGCTAAAAAATGCAAGCAGTAGAGTGAATTTTCTACTCATCGCCTTCTGCTATTTGAACTATTAGAATTTGACGTCCGAGTATTTCTAGAAGGTGAAGGAGAATAACTGCGACTTGAATTATTTGTGCGCTCAGGAGACGATTGATAGGATCTTGAACGGTTGTTATCATTATACATTCTAGAAGAGTTTTCCTTGCTAGACTGATTTCGTTTGGTCGTGTAGCTTGAGGCGCTATTACTCCGCGGATAAGATGAGCGAACATTTTTTTGTACCTGAGTTTCTTGCAGGGAAGTTGCGGATTCTATGATACCGCGCCATCCGGTTGAAGTTGAAGACGATCCTCCCAAGGTTCTGCCACTGCTTGTGCCTGATCCACGAAATGATTGGTATTTAGTTGGTCGACTGCCACTATAATTTGTTTTTATGGACGAATTTGTAGTACCTGATCCGGAACCAGAGGTTCCTGTGTTGGTCCACCCATTGTTATTGCCCCATCCATTGTTCCACCCCCAAGAATTACCATAAGGATTCCATCCATAACTGTAGGGGTCATACATGCCATATCCCCATCCGTTATTCCAGCCAGTATGGTATGAATTCCACCCATTGTTGTATCCCCAGCCATTATTCAAGAACCAAGGCGAGCTATTCCCTACTGACCAAGGGTTAAATATTGACCCATATCCCCCAAAAAAGGAAAATGGCCCTCCAAATTGAGAATTGTTGCCAACCCCCCAGTTTGAGCCGGGCGAGCCGTACAAGCCCGTGTTGTTTGAGTGATTAGATGCACGAGTACTGGTTTCTGAAGAATCTGTCCAAAATCCATCCATATCTTCCTCCGTGTAAACATGAGGAAGGGATAATGAAGTCCGGGCAAATTGTGGTGAAGGCAGTGTAGGGTCGTAGTAATTTTCGTCTTCTGCAAAGTTATCTGCTAAGGAAATTGCATTCGAGCAACTAGTTAACACTAAACAACTAATCACCAATAAAAAGATGCCTTTCCTCATAACTTCTGTAAGTTTGCGTTTCAATTTACAAAGAACAAAAGTTATACCAAGATATAATGGGAAAGCATTTGACCTCACGAGAACAGGATTATTCCAAATGGTACAATGAATTAGTAGTAAAAGCTGATTTAGCTCAAAATTCTGGTGTTCGCGGCTCCATGGTAATTAAGCCCTATGGTTTTGCTATATGGGAAAGTATTCAAGCTGATTTAGATCGTCGTTTCAAGGAAACAGGTCACATGAATGCCTATTTTCCGTTATTCATTCCGAAATCATACTTTTCTAAAGAAGCTTCGCACGTTGACGGATTTGCTAAGGAGTGTGCCGTGGTGACCCACTACAGACTCATGGATGATCCAAATGGAGGTGGAGTGGTGGTTGATCCGTCTGCCAAACTAGAAGAAGAATTAATTGTTCGGCCTACATCAGAAACGATTATTTGGGATACCTATAAAGATTGGATTCAGAGTTACCGAGACTTGCCAATTTTGGTCAATCAATGGGCAAATGTGGTGCGTTGGGAAATGCGGACGCGACTTTTCCTAAGAACAGCAGAGTTTTTATGGCAAGAAGGCCATACAGCTCATGCTACTGAAAAAGAAGCCATTCAAGAGGCAGAAACTATGTTAGATGTGTATGCTACTTTCGTTGAAGAGGTTATGGCTATACCTGTATTACGCGGATTGAAGTCAGAAGGCGAACGATTTGCTGGTGCCTTGGAGACGTATTGTATTGAAGCATTGATGCAAGATGGAAAGGCACTTCAGGCGGGTACTTCGCATTTTCTTGGTCAGAACTTTGCAAAGGCTTTTGATGTCAAATTTCAGACTAAAGAAGGTACTCAAGAATATGTGTGGGCAACTTCTTGGGGAGTGAGTACAAGATTGATGGGTGCTCTAATTATGACCCATAGCGATGACAACGGTTTAGTTTTACCTCCGAAGCTAGCTCCATATCAAGTGGTGATTGTTCCTATATACAAAGGTGAAGAGCAATTAGCAGCAATTTCTGAAGTAGCTGAAGGACTAATGAAGCAGCTTCGTTTGGCAGGAGTAACGGTCAAGTTTGACAATAGAGATACTCACAAACCTGGTTGGAAATTTAATCAATACGAACTACAAGGAGTTCCAATAAGAATAGCAATAGGACCAAAAGATTTGGAAAAAGGATCTGTGGAAGTTGCGCGTCGCGATACGTTAACGAAACAATTTATGAAACAAGAAGAAGTCGCTTCGGCGGTTCCTTTGTTGCTTGATGAAATTCAGGTTTCGCTTTTTGATAAAGCACTTCGTTTTAGAGAGGAAAACAGTAAGACGGCAGATACATGGGAAGAATTTGAAACTTTAATGAAAGGGAACCCAGGATTTGTTTACGCACATTGGGACGGAACTACATCAACTGAAAACAAAATCAAAGAGCTCACAAAGGCGACCATTCGCTGTATACCGTTAAACGCTGCCAAGGAAGAGGGTAAGTGTGTTTTAACTGGTAATCCGAGCATTCAGCGCGTTGTTTTTGCTAAAGCGTATTAACCGAAAAAAAACTTGAAATTTTCATATAAGGTGTTGCAGAACTGAAAAAGCTTGTTACATTTGCACTCCCTTAATAAAACAGGGGAATGTTCTGGAACATTTTGGCCCGTTCGTCTAGCGGTCCAGGACGCCGCCCTTTCACGGCGGAAACACGGGTTCGATTCCCGTACGGGTCACAACTAAAAACTAAAATTAAAGACATGGCAAATCATAAGTCGGCTTTAAAAAGAATTCGTCAAACAGCTAAAAGAGCTGCTCACAATCGTTACTACCACAAAACGACACGTAACGCTGTGAGAAAACTTCGTGGTACCACTGATGCAGGTGAAGCAGCAGAAATGTTTCCCCGTGTAGCTTCTATGTTGGATAAGTTAGCCAAGCGCAACATTATTCATAAAAAGAAAGCCTCAAATTTGAAGTCAAGCTTAGCAAAGCATGTAGCTGCGCTATAAGTTTAACTTAAACAGTGGAAAGATTATTTGACCCATTCCGAAAGGAATGGGTTTTTTATTGCGCTTTTTCCGCAGCAACTTCAAATCGTTTTATCATCAAAAGAAGACCAAAATTTCCGCCGAAAATGAACGATTGAACCAATTGTTCATTGTTCTGAAGGTAAAAAGCTGCAATACCCGCAATAATGCCGGTTACAAATAGGAAGGTTTTGGAATTCATGGAGTAATAGGGGTAAATTTCTGTTGTAGGTTAGTGCTAGGGTCAAACCTCGAATCTTTCGATTAATTAATGAACAAGAATGTCAACAGGAAAGTTTTGAATGATTCAAAGTTCTCACCGCTAATCAGAAAAGGTAGTAATGATTTCTATCTATAAATCAGTCTTACTTTGTAAGGCTCTTATCCTTGATACAATGAGTCTATCTGACTCTCATACTTTGCTAAAATGGGTTTGCGTTTCACTTTGAAAGTAGGTGTCAAGCATCCATTATCTACAGTGAATTCATCTATATCAATGATAATCTTCTTGATTTTTTCCCATTGACCAAAGTTGGTATTGGCTTTTTCAACATCTTTCCAAACACGATCTACAATTCGCTGGTCTTTTGACATCGTTGAGAAATCTGTGTATTCAATATCATGTCTTGAACACCATTCTTTAACTCCATCTTCATTCAAGATACATATGGCCGATGGAAAATTTCTTCCTTCACCCACTACCATGCTTTGAGCAATTAAGTGAGAGCCTTTAAGTTCATTCTCTATCAGTTGAGGTGCGATGTATTTCCCGGCGGACGTTTTGAACATCTCTTTCTTTCGGTCGGTAATCTTGATAAAACCGTCGTCTATTTCTCCTATGTCTCCTGTGTGAAACCATCCGTCAGTCATAACCTCTGCGGTCAATTCTGGCTGTTTGTAATAACCCATCATTATGTTGGGTCCTTTTGCTAAGATTTCACCATCGCTAGCAATTTTAGCTTCTACACCTTTAATGCATTTTCCTACATAACCAACTCGAATCATACCGGGTTCAGCGGTAGTATTCACAGAAATCACAGGGGCGGTTTCAGTAAGTCCATAGCCTTCAAGTATGGGTACTCCCATCCCTGAAAAGAATCGTAATAATCGGGGTTGCAATGCTGCGGAACCACAGGCGATTGCTGCGACATTGCTCATTCCCAATGCAGCGCGTATTTTGCTAAACACAAGTTTGTCCGCTATACCAAGTTTCCAATGGTAGAAGGAGCCATTTGCATGTTCAGGTTCCCATTTTAATGCTAGTGAAACAGCCCATTCGAATATTTTTGCTTTCACACCTCCAGCAGAGGTTCCGTTTGCCACTATACCGTCAAAAAATTTCTCAAGTAGTCTTGGAACAGCCGAAAAGATGTTTGGCTGAACCATATTAAGATCTGCTTTTAAAGTATCTAATCCCTCTGCATAATAGATGGACGCGCCATTGTACATGTAGAGATACTGAATAAAGCGTTCAAAACTGTGACAAACTGGGAGAAAACTCAATGTTTTTGCCTGTCCTTTGGTGAGGCCTGGAATTCTTGGCGTTGAAGCAATTACAGTGGTGGAAATATTCGCGTGACTGAGCATTACACCTTTGGGTAATCCAGTGGTGCCTGAGGTATAAATGATGGTGGCCAAATCTTCTGGTTTGACAGCAGACATGAAATCCTCTACTTCACTTTGTCTTTTAGGATCTGTACCAAGTTTGGTAACTTCGGACCAGTGATTTCGCCCTTCGTATTTTTCAAATGAATATACTTTTTTCAATGTAGGGCACTTGTCCAAAACATTACTCACTTTATCATAGAGTTCGTCATTGGAAACGAAACAATAGATGCTTTCAGAATGATTGAAAATATACTCATAATCATCCTCTGTCATAGTTGGATAAATTGGCACATCTACGGCGCCGATTTGCAAAAGCGCATGATCCATTATATTCCATTCACATCTATTGTTATGGGCGATTAAAGCTACTTTATCTCCATGTTTAATACCTAATTCTAGCAACCCACGAGAGGCTTCATTAACGGCATCAATAAATTCACTGGTACTATAGCTTTTCCATTCTCCGCCAACCTTGGAAGATACCATGACTTCTAATGGAAAATGTTCTTGTTGGAATCTAGGGAAATCAAATAAGCGCGTTGGTTCGTTCATGATATCTGGTATGTGGTTAATTCTGAGTTTTGTGATTGTCAATATAGTAAAAAAGGTCAATTTGACACTTACTCTATTACCTTGAATATACCAAGTCCCCGGAGATTATAGTATGTTCAACTTTACAGGTCTTTCGATCTCGTTGGATTGAATCAAATAGGTTCTGATTTAATACGGTGAAATTTGCTTTTTGCCCAATGGTAATGCTACCATAATCATTTTCCCCAAAGGCGCTATAGGATGCTCCGTAAGTCATCCCATGCAGTGCTTGTTCAGCGCTTAATTTTTGGTCAGCCAAAAAGCCGTTTTCTGGCCAATTATACTTATCCGTCCTATCTACAGCGGCAAAAAAAGTATGTAATGGATTTATATCCTCAATGGGAAAATCAGTTCCTAGAGCAATTAGACCAGAAGCATTTAATATTCTCTTATAGCTATACGCATGATTCATTCTTTGCGCACCCAATCTGTTTTCTGCCCAATACATATCACTTGTAGCATGGGTGGGTTGAATAGAAGCAACAATATTTGGATGGGAATAATAGGCGCTGTCTTCCGGAGTCATAATCTGAGCGTGTTCCACTCGAAAACGCAAATCAAAGGTGGTGTCCAACTTATTAAAGCTTTTCAATAATATGCGGTGCGCACTATCGCCAATAGCATGAACGCAAAGTTGCCAGTCATTTTTTACGCATCTATCTCTTAGTTTATCCAGTTCTTGTGGACTTAGTAGCGGAAGTCCATAGTGTTGAGGCAGATCATGATAAGGTGCTCTTAATAGTGCACCTCTTGAACCAAGGGCACCGTCTAAATATGCTTTTACGCTTTGAACTCGCAGCAGGTCTTTGAGTATGGGGCCGTTTTCTTCAAAGTAGTTTAAATCACTTTCTGAATTTGAAATCATTGCATTTACCATTATGCCGAACGCTCCTTCTTCCTGCAATGAATCAAGTATCAGGATTTTATCTGTAGATAGACCTGCATCGGTCATGGCTGTTAATCCGTATTTCACCAAACTGTCTTGCGCTCGCAAAAGCGCCTTCCTCCAGAATTTGGAGGAACGTTTGGGTAGAACAACCAAAGATTCGGCGTTATCTATCAATATCCCGTTTAGGATGGAACCTCCTTCAACTATAAGTTCATTGGATATATTGAAAGCTTGTAGAACCTCTTTATTCACCCAAGCGGCATGGCCGTCAATTCGCGTCAAATAAATTTTAACACCTTCAAATTGGTCCAAGTCCTGTGAAGTTGGAAATTCTTGACTGGGCCAATCGTTTTGGTCCCAACCTCTTCCTATAATCCATGGGGTCGAAGGATTATTTTGAATGAAGTCAGCGATTCGTTCAATGCACTCATCTTTGCTAGTAGCACCAAAAAGATTCACCATGTTGAGCATTTCTGCGTAACCAAATAAATGTCCGTGAGCGTCTATAAAACCAGGATATAAATACGTACCAGAAAGATCAATAACCTCGGTAGCAGAGGGAGGATTATCATCTGTATAAAGGGTGCCCATGTTGGCTATAATGCCGTCATTAATTCCTATCCATTGTCTAGGTCCGGTTTTCTCACTATTGGGGATGTTCATATCATAGAATACCACATCGTATTGAGGAGTTGCTGTGCAACTAGATAGAATGATTAGCAGCAGCAGGTTATAAACAAAAAAGCCGCGAAAAGTGTGAGAAAGATTGCGCATTTGATTCAAATGTGTTGGTATTAGAATATGTAAATTTGCACAAAATCTTTTCAACATGAATAGCACAGCTGTTGCCACTTTGAATCAGGCCAAAGAAATGGGCCTCCTGCCAGAGGAGTTTGATAAAATCAAGGAAATATTGGGCCGCACTCCAAATTATCTTGAACTCTCTATTTATGGCGTGATGTGGAGCGAGCATTGTTCATATAAGAACTCAATTGTATGGCTAAAAAAATTACCTAAAAAAGGCCCTCATATGCTTGTGGAAGCAGGAGAGGAGAATGCGGGTTTAGTGGATATTGGTGACGGCTTAGCCTGTGCATTCAAAATTGAGAGTCATAATCACCCTTCAGCGGTTGAGCCGTATCAAGGCGCTGCCACAGGAGTTGGTGGGATAAATCGAGATATCTTTACAATGGGAGCAAGACCTATTGCTCAATTGAATTCTTTGCGCTTTGGAAATCCAACTGAGGAAAGAACAAAATGGCTGGTGAAAGGAGTGAGCAAAGGTATCGGTGATTATGGAAATAGTTTTGGTATTCCTATAGTTGGTGGTGAAGTATATTTTGACGAATGCTATCACCAAAATCCTTTAGTAAATGCTTTTTCTGCGGGTATAGTAGAGGTTGGAAAGCAAATATCAGCTACTTCAACTGGAGTCGGAAACCCCGTGTTTATTGTAGGGTCCGCAACAGGAAAAGACGGAATTCATGGAGCTTCTTTTGCTTCCAAAGATTTGGATGAAGATAGCGCGGAGGACATTCCTTCCGTGCAGGTTGGAGATCCATTCCAAGAGAAACTCTTGCTTGAAGCTACTATGGAATTATCTGAAACTGATGCGGTTGTAGGTATGCAGGATATGGGTGCCGCGGGTATTACGTGTTCTTCATGTGAAATGTCTGCAGCAGGTGAACATGGAATGGATATCTGGTTAGATAGGGTGCCTCTACGTCAAAAAATGGAAGCCTGGGAAATTCTTCTTTCAGAATCTCAAGAACGAATGCTTGTGGTTGTGGAGAAAGGAAAGGAACAAAAGGTCTTAGATATTTTTGATAAATGGGATTTAGAATGTGAAGAAATCGGCGTTGTTACCGAAGGAGGCACAGTAAATTATTATTGGGGCAAAGAGCTCATGGGAAGCATTCCTGCAGATAGCGCAGTTTTAGGTGGTGGTGCTCCTGTATACCACAGAGAATGGTCAGAGCCTGCATATTATCAAGAGTTTAAGCAATTCAATATTCAATCCATTCAGGAACCTAGCGATTTACTTGCAGTAGCACAGCAAATGGTAGCCCTTCCAAACATTGCTTCTAAACGGTTTATTTACGAGCAATATGACAGTATGGTGGGAACCCGAAATATGAGTACCAATGCACCTACCGATGCCGGTATAGTCAATATAAAGGGCACCAATAAGGCCTTAGCGATGAGCGTAGATTGTAATTCGCGTTTTGTGCATGCTGATCCGGAAATAGGTTGTGCTATGGCTGTTAGTGAAGCAGCTAGAAATATAACTTGTTCTGGCGGCGTGCCTTCTGCGGTGACCAACTGTTTGAATTTTGGTAATCCATATAATCCAGAGGTTTATTGGCAATTTGTGGGATCAATTAAAGGCATGACTGCAGCTTGTGAGAAATTCGAAACACCAGTTACAGGCGGAAATGTGAGTTTTTATAATCAAACACAAATTGGTGATACTGTTGAACCTGTATTCCCAACGCCCACTATCGGGATGATAGGAGTTGTAGAGGATAAAAAATACATTACAACACTGGGCTTCAAGGATAAGGGCGATTTGATTTTTATGATCGGTAGTAATCATGATGATGTTTCTTCCTCACAATACCTGGTAAATATCCATGGCGTTGAAAATAGTTCTACTCCACACTTTGATCTAGAAGAAGAATATGCAAATCAAAAGCAGGTACAAATGTTAATTCGCAAAGGGGTAATTAAATCTGCGCATGATTTGAGTGAGGGGGGGCTTTTTATTGGTCTTTTGGAAAAAGCAATGGTGCATAACCTTGGTTTTGATATTACGCTTCCTGCAGAGTTCCGTAAAGATGCCGTGCTATTTGGAGAGGCTGCTTCAAGAATTATTGTTACGGTCAGTGAAGAACAAAAAAATCCGTTCATTGATTTAATGATGCTCAATGGTTGTGCCTTTGACCTGCTTGGTCACGTAACAAAAGGAAGTCTCCGCGTGGATGATGAAAATTGGGGTATGGTGGACGATTTTAAAACGATCTATGACCATTCATTGGGTAATCTATTGTCTTAAAAAAAATATTATACTCGATCCATTGAAATAAATCGGGTCAAT
>Ga0233401_1000826_pt1 | contig 10801 bp, 16 predicted proteins | sample 49DmetaG_FD_190067 | JGI IMG/M metagenome (GOLD analysis project Ga0233401, IMG submission 190067) | Seawater microbial communities from Monterey Bay, California, United States - 49D | ecosystem: Environmental > Aquatic > Marine > Coastal | place: USA: California | collected 2016-10-03
TACAATTAAATACTTTAAAAAATTTACCACATAATTTAAATAATTCTTTAATTAATGCTAATATTGGTGGTATTTTATCTATTAATAAATTAAATGAAATTAAACAACTTATATTTGATTTTGAAACACATAATATGGATGAATTATTTGTTAATTCAAAAGATTCTAAAGTTCATTTATTTAAACATATTAAAAATATTGATTTAAATAAATATTTTACTATATCATTAGAAATTAATAATATTTTTAAAAAACAATCTGATAAAGAAGCTGATATTATTTATTATTCTCCTTATATTTATCAATGGATTAAATGTGTCATTTTTTCTATATATAGAAATATATATAATCATTTTATTATTACATCATCTAATAATATATATTTAATTTCTATGAAAAATACCTATTTCTTAAATTTATTTAAAAAAAAACATATTGATAAAATATCCATTAAAGATATGTATCATTTATTAATGATTGATTTTTGTGATATTTATCATTTACATAATGATAATAATAATTCCAAATTTAATATTCCTAAAAAATTTTATGAATATTTTAATATTCAAAAAGGACATATTGATAAAAATTTTTTATTTAAAATTTATACTCATAATATTCAATATACTAAAGCTGGTTTTAAATAATTTTATATTAATTTATTTAAAATATATATTTATAATATTATATTATGCCTTCTTTATTAACATTAAATAAACAATTACTTGATATTAATTATCAATGGAATCAATATAATATTAATAGAAATTATAATAATTTATTAAAATTATGGATTAAATTAAATAAAAAATATATTAATAATGATTTAAAATTATTAAAAAATAAAATTAAATATAAAAAATATAATAAATACAAATAAATATCATTATTATAATTTTGATTTTTTTTTAAATGATTTAAAAACTGAATTTAATTTTATTATAAACCAATCTTCATTATTATATCTATTATTTCCATATGTCATTGCTGTATTTAATGAATCAAATATTAATATATTATTTAATTTATTATTATTTATTAATATTATATATTTTTCTGGCATATTATTATTATTTTTATATATTAAAATCAATTTAATTAAATTGATTAATATTATTATTATATTTATATATGAATATATTTACAGAAAAAAATATATATAATAATTCTTTATATATTAATCAATTAGATGAAACTATCGTTCAAAATTTAAATTCAAATAATAATGATAATAATAATAATTTAATTTTAAATGTAAAAGATAATTTTATTAAATATGTTAAAATTGGTAAATATGTTATATGTCAAATATTAAAATTTCCATTAATTAATCATATTAAAAAAAATATATATTTATTTACTAATTTTAAAGAATGGTTAATTTTAGAAGATAAAACTATATATACTATAGAATATAAAAATAATTTATATAATGTATGGTTTTGTAAAATTATTGATTATAATATTATTTTTAATTTATTAAATACAATTATTGATCATACTATTTTAAAAAATATTACACAACAAAATTTATTATTAGATAATATTAAAAAATGTAGAATTATTAATGCACGATGTGATAAATCTATGTATATATTAGATGATATTCATAGAAATTATATAAAACACTATAAAATAAATAAAAAAGATACTAATAAAATTATTTCTATTAAATCTGTTGCTGGTAGTGGTAAAACTACTACTTTATTAAATCTTGCTAAAAATAATAAAGATAAAAATATATTATATATAGCATTTAATAAAAATTTAGTTGAAGAAATTAAAGATAAATTAAAAATACATAATATTACTAATTTACAACCACATACATTTGACTCATTAATGAGAAAATGTTATTTACATAATACTAATCAATTAAATTTAATACATTTAAAACCATTTAATTTACAAGAATATATTCCATGGTTTAAAAATAAAAAATATGCTTTAAAAAAAAATTATATATCTAAATTAGATAGATTTTGTAATCAAATTATTTATAATGATATTGAAGAATTTAGTAAATTTATTTATAATAAAAAAGATAATTTATTAAAACAATTATGGGAAAAAATTAATAATAATGATTTTCAAACATTTAATACAATTAGAAAATTAATACAAATTAATCATTTATGTAAATCATATATAGACCAAATATATGATAGTATTTTTATTGATGAAGCACAAGATTTCGACATGGTTATGTTAAAAATTTTATTAGAAGATTCCACTATTAATAAAATTTTTGTTGGTGACCCTAAACAAGCTATATATGAATGGAGAGGATGTATTAATGCATTTAATAATTTACCATCTAATACATTAAATATTGAATTTTATTCTACATTTCGTATTGGTTATCCCGCTTGTAATTCTATATGTGATAAAATTTCTAATTTATATATGTTTTCTAAAAGCACTAATCATACTATTTTAGAATATAATATTATACCTAAAGATAAATATGTTTATTTATTTAGAACATGGAAAGAATTATTAACTAAAGCTTGCACTATTAAAAATATATGGATATATAATTATAATAAACAAAGAACATTAATTCAAAATTTACATGAAAAATTACTTAAATTTAAACTTACAGATGAAGAACAAAATGAATTTTCTGATGATTTACCTGCATTTTTAAATAAATTATCATCTGAAGATTTATTACAATTATTAAATAATATTGAAAATAATTTAGTTTCTGAATCTAAAGCTTTATGTAAAATGTATACTATTCATTCATTTAAAGGTTTAGAAGATAATATTATTAAAATTGCTAATGATATTAATATTAATACTGAAAGAAATTTATATTATGTTAGTTTAACCAGAGGATTAAAACAAATTATTATAGATAATATAGATAATATAGATACATAATTATTATAGATTATATAAATACATCATTTTTTATATTTATTATATATATATATATATATATATATAATGAAAAAAAATAAAAAAAATAAAAAACATAATGGTGGCACTTTAAATAATATTATAATAGATATAATTATATTTATAGGTATATTTGTTTTCTTTTTTATTGCTTATCTAATAGTAAAAAAAATGCTAAGAATATATTTAGATCATGAAAATCCTGATATTAATGTTAATATTCCTGATATTGATTATAATGTTGATGGGTGATATTGAAAATCAAATTAATAATACATTACAACCACATGTTCTGAATCGATAATATAATATTATAATTTTTATGTTTTTTTTGATACATCTATTGGATAAGGATTTTTTAATCTTAATTTTAATTCTTCTATTTTTTCTTTTGTTAATTTTTTATATAATTCTCCTTTTTCTAAATTTTTTAATATTATTTCATCATTTAATATTTCTTGTCCTATTCCCCAAAACCATACACATTGAAATATTAAACTATTTCTACGCATATTTGATATATTTTTTCCTCCTCTATGACATAATCTTCTATTAAATATTAACATATCACCTTTTTCTAATTTTACATTTTTAAAATGAGGTTCTAATAAATCACTCATTTCTTTTTTTAATATTAATAAATCTATATCTTTTATTTTTTGACTAAATGGAACTATTTCAGTACTTCCATTTGATATATCCATATCATCACTTGCTATTAATAATTGAATACTATAATATGGTAATATATTATTTAATTGATATGGTGTTATAAATCTTTTTACTTTTTCACTATTATTTTCCCAAAATGCACCTGAACCTACATGTATTGGATAATCTACATGACTTATTTGACGATCACCTCCCGGTTCTATCCAATGTGTAGTACAAGAACCTATACGAGCAAATCCCAATAATATATCTATAAAATTTAATAAATATTTATTTGTTAATAATTTTATTAATAAATCTGGATTATTTTCTGACATACGCTCTATTACATTATTTATTAAATATTTATCTTTCTGTTTTGGATGAATAAAATTTTTATCATTTTTTACATTATTTAACATTTTTTCACACCAATTATTATATTCATTCATTAAATGCACATTATATCCATTTTTTATTATTAAAGCACCACTACCATTAAAAAAATTCTCATATATTTTTTTTTTTAATATTTCATCATTTAAATCTATCAAATTACTATTATATATTGGAATACTATCCAATTGAAATATTCCTTCTTTATTATTATTTAAAAATTCTTTTTTATAATTTTCCAATTCAATTAAATATTTTTCCATTATTTATATTTATATAAAACATTTATAAATATATTATATTTATATTATAATATGCCTATTCATCCTATTTGTGATAAATGTAAAGAAGAATTAATTAAACCTGGTGCTTTAATATTTAGTCCTCCTGTTGATAATATTACCAGAAAATTTCATATTTGTGCTACTTGTTATATTGATATATTAAAATTTATTGATTATAAAAATTAATAATAAATTATATAAAAATTATTTTATATTATTTTTTATAAATATGAATATGTTAAATAATGATGTATTATTTAAAATTTTATTTGAAATGAAAATTAATTATGAAAATCAAATTAATCAACTTAAATTATATAATAAATCATTAAAATTAATGTTATTTCATGAAGGTAATTTAATTTTAAATAATTATTCTAAATGTTCTATAAATGGATGTCCTACATATCAAGGTACACAAAAATATGATATTGATGAAGTTGAAGTTATTGAAAATAGAGTTTATTGTAATAGTTGTAATAAAATTTGTTGTCATCATTGTTTAGTAAATACTACATCATTTATTACTGAATATAATTCTGATAAAAATATTTTTTGGTGTAAAAAATGTTATGATTTTAATTCTAAAATGAAACTTATTAAATTTATTTAACCATCCTGATTTGCTGGTCCTTGAAATCCTGAATTATACCTAGTAGTGTAATTACGAAGATCAAATCTATTTTGAGGTGGAGGTGAAGAATTACAGTTTTGCTCACACTGCGTTTCACATTCTGTAGGTGGACGTGCTTTTCCATCGTTAGATATTTCGCACTTAGAAGAACAATTTTGGACACAATGTGGAGGTGGAGGTGGAGGATGCGACTTTTTTTCATGTAGAATAGCAGGGCTTATTATAAGAGGATCACTTGTATTTGCTGGCTGATGTGCATATCGCACTTGTGGATATCGCACTTGTGGTTCTGTTTTATTATATTGATTATTTGTTAAAACTTTTGAGCTATTTGAAGATGAATGTGGTGTCACTGCCCTTGATAATACTGATACCGCTCCACTTGCTACGTTACCTAATAAGGAACCTATCATTGCCGCCCCACCCTTTAATTTTTTTAATTTTAAATATTTATTTTTATATTTATTATATTTTGATTTATAATCCATTATATATATATAATTAGATAAAAAAAAATATAAATAATAATTATTTTATATTATATATATATATATATATATATAATGGATTATAAATCAAAATATAATAAATATAAAAATAAATATTTAAAATTAAAAGAACTACTTACTGGAGGTAAACCAGGAGGAAGAGGAAAAAATAAAAATAGAAGAAGAAATATGTGTAATCGACCAGGAAAAAAACAGGCACAATTTAATAGAGCACAATTAAAAGAAGATTATAGAATACCTACCATGTCGAGCCCAAGAACATCAAGAACAGATGATTATAGAATACCTACTATGTCGAGCCTAAGAACATCAAGATCAAATGATTATAAAACACCTACTATGTCAAGCCTAAGAACATCAAGATCAAATGATTTAATACAGAATATGGACCAGCTACAAAAAGACCTGCAGGAGGAACAACACGATAATAAAAATAATGATGATGTTAATGAACTTCGAGCACAAAGACCTATAATAGGTGCAGCCCTTGTTGCTTTATTTGGATTATGTATGTATATAAATAAATAGATATTTTAGATTTATTGTAGAAATGTTGTTATAAATATAATATCATATTTTTTTTTGATATTATATTTTCCAATTTATTGATATATATTGTTATATTTTTATGTAAATAATCTATAAAACAATGTATTGATATTTCATTTACTGCTCCAATTTCTAATATTGATATATTATTATGTATTTTAATTATATTTTTTTATAAAAAAAATTATTATATTTTAATTCTAAAAAATATATATATTATTTTAATTTATTTAATTTTCAACTCTAATGATATTTTTTCATTATTAGACAACATATAATAACATGTAGAACAAAAATCATTATTTGTTTTATGACAATGATAATAATTAGAACCTTTCATTATACCACATTTAGAGTATATAATATTCTGTTTTTTTTGTATTTCAAATACAGAATTTGCTATAATGTTATTCATATTAATATTATTTTTTTTTAAACAATTATCACAAAATAACAATGCATTTTTATTATAAGAATTGTGTCTATTAAATCCATACATTTCTTCAGATGACATAAATATCATTAATATATTTAAAATCAATTTATAGTTTTTTTTATAATACAATAATAATTATTATGTTGAATTCCATTTTCAATAATTTCAAAATTAAATTTATTAATTAATTCTTCTAATTCATTTTTAACAAATAAATGATAATATCTATATATAATTTCATTTTTATTTTCTTGATTATATTCTTCTTTTAGAGACCATTTAACAAATACATCTTGTTTATTTTCATTTATAAATTTTGGTTGTTCATAAGACCATACATATACTAATGCTGTTCCATTATTTTTTAATAATCTATATATTTCTTCAATAGCTTTTAATCTTCTATCATATGTAGATAAATGATGAATTACAGCAATAGATATAATATTATCAAATGAATTATTTTCTAAAGGAATATTTAAACAATTTGCATGAATATATTGACAATTTGATTTTTTTGGTGCATTTTTAATAAAATTTTCACATATATCAATACCAATATAATTACAATCTTCTCTTGTTCCCATATTTTTTGAATTACCACATCCAATATCTAATATTTTTGAATTTTTATTAAATGTATTTATAAAATCTTGAACTTTTGGCCATATTTTAACTCTTGTTGCACTAAAATGTTTTGAAATTTTATTATATACATTTTCTACAAATTTTTCTTCAAATAAAGTCATTAAATAAATTTATGTTATATAAATCAATTTATAAAATGATTTTATAAATTGATTTATATATAATTATTATTATTATGTGGTATGCATTTTATAGTGAAAAACAAAAAAAAATAATTGAACAAATTAATATATTAAATAATCGTAAAAAACCCAGTTCAAATTTATATAAATTATATAATTCTGATAAAATAGTTGAAATTACTTCAGTATTTAGTTATGATGATTATAATAAACATACAGATTGTGATATGAATTTTGATGATGCTATATATATGGGAATAGTAGATGAATGGATTTCAGTAGGAAAATAAATTTAAATTGATTATTATTTTTTTTTATTAATATTATTATGTGGCTCGCATTTTATAGTGAAAAACAAAAAATGAATATTGAAAAAATGAATAATTATAAAACATATGCATCAAATTTCTATAAATTAGCTAATTCTAATAAAGTAGTTGAAGTTACTGAAGTAGTAAAGTGTAATACGATAGTTAATAATAAATTTGATGATACAATATATCTAGGATTAGTAGATAAATGGGTTTCAGTAGGAAAATAAATTTAAATTGATTTTTAGTATTTATTGATTATATCAAATGACATATATTTGTTATACATTTATGCGTATGTCTAAAAATCCTTCTGAAACAGATGAAATTTGGGATAAAATTAAAAAATCTGTAGCAGATTATTTAACTTTAAAAGGTGGTGAATTACATATTATTACAAATTTAGAAAAAACTAAAGTATTAAATATATATTGTCCTAATATTAATATTAAAATAGATTTTTATACAGGTTCTCTTACACAAGATTCTGAAGTTAATGATTTATTATATCTTTCAAAGGATTCTAACGTAATAGATATTATTAAATTAAATAATATAAATAATGATTTTTATAAAAATATTAAATAAATTAATTATTATATATTTCATTTATATAAAAAATTATTTTTTTTGAAAATTATTGATTTTTATTCTGTTTTTTACTTAATTCAGATAATATATTATCTGTAAATTTTACAACATCATCCATATGTCTTCCTGGTCCAAATCCCCAATTAAAACTTGCTGTAGGTTCAAATGTAATTTCATTTATTCTAATATCAAGACTTGGATCTTTTGGAATCATGAAATCTAAACGTATTATTGGTATTCCTAGTTCATTTGCAACAGTATGACATATACTACGAATTTTTTTCATTCGAGTAGATGCTATTAAGTTATCAAATTCTATTTTTGCTGACAATATTATTTTAGGATTATAGTTATATAAAATAATAGGATTATAATTGTATAAAATTCTTATTTCTCCAGCTGCCACATAAATTTTAAGAATAATATGGGGTGGATATACATTTTCAACAATGACACCATATGGTCCTGTTTCTGTAATAAAAGGTGTTTTACATATATGTTTACGATTATTTAGTGTTTGATTAATATTATAAAGTTGTTTTAAAGCAGATACTATTTCTTTTACTGTAATTTTTTGACCGGGTTTGCTTGGTCCTTTATATTTGATATATTCAGGCATTATAACTTCTGAAACCAATATTCCATTAACAACAATAAACACACCTAAACCTTCACATAGATTAGATGTTTTGACACAATATGTATTACGATTTTTTAAAACTCTGAATAATTCATTAATAGACTCTTTTTTATAATCCATAAAAATAACATCTGGTCCTAATACTCCTATACTTTGTAAATATCTATTTATATAAATTTTATCGACCCATTTTGATTTTAATAATGGTAATTTATCTATATATTCTTTCCATGTATTAACACCATTTGTATGAAACTTTGAAAATTCCTTCTTAAGTTTCCAATTAGGATTATTTCTTTCAAAAAATAATGCCTTTTCATTAAGTAGTCCAATAATTATATAAAGATAAACTATAATTATAAAAACACATAAAACACAGAATATAATAATTTTTAAAGATGATGATATATTTAAATTATATATTATTTTGCGACCTATAAATATTGATAAACCAATTAATATTATACTATTTATTATCCCAAAAATTAAAACAGTTATATATTTATCATTCATTATTATAATTATAATTAATTATAATATTAAAAATATTAAATAAAAATAAATAATTTTATAATTTATATAAAAAAATTATTTTTATTCTATTTTTTATATTTACTTAATCCAGATAATATATTATCTGTAAATTTTACAACATCATCTAAATGTCTTCTTGCACCAAATCCATAAGTATAACTACTAATAGGAGTAAATGTAATTTCATTTACTCTAATATCGAGATTTGGGTCTTTTGGAATCATAAAATCTAAACGTATTATTGGTATTCCTAGTTTATTTGCAACAGTATGACATATGCTACGAATTTTTTTCATTCGAGTAGATGCAATTAAGTTATCGAATTCTATTTTTGCTGACAATGTCATTTTAGGATGACCATTGTATAAAACTGTTATTTCTCCCGCCGCCACATAAACATTAAGAATAATATGAGGTGGAAATACATTTTCGACAACAATTCCATATGGTGAAGGAATAGCATTATACGGAGAAATACTACATAATCGTTTATCAATATTTAGTGTTTGATTCATAGTATAAAGTTGTTTTAAAGCAAATACTATTTCTTTTACTGTAATTTTTTGACCTGGTTTGTTTGGTCCTTTATATTTAATTTGTTTAGGCATTATAACTTCTGAAACTAATGTTCCATCAACAACAATAAAAACACCTATGGAGTTACATAAATGAGATGTTTTAACACAATATGTATTACGGTTTTTTAAAACTCTGAATAACTCATTAATAGACTTTTTTTTATAACCCATAAAAATAACATCTGGTCCCAATACTCCTATGCTTTGTAAATATCTATTTATATAAATTTTATCATTATATTTTGATTTTATTAATGGTAATTTCTCTATATATTCTTTCCATGTGTTAGCACCATTTGTATGAAATTTTGAAAACTCTTTCTTAAGTTTCCAATTAGGATTATATTTTTCAAAAAATAATGCCTTTTCGTTAAGTAGTCCAATAATTATGTAAATAAAAACTATAGTTATAAAAACACATAAAGCACAGAATATAATAATTTTTAAAGATGATGATATATTTAAATTATATATTATTTTGCTACCTATAAATATTGATAAACCAATTAATATTATACTATTTATTATCCAAGAAACTAAAACAGTTATATATTTATTATTCATTATTATAATTATAATTAATTATAATATAAAAATATTAAATATATATTATAATCAATAATAAATATTAATATAATATTTTATCATTACATAAATAACTCATATAAAATTTTTTTAAAATTTTATTAAATAATAATAACTTATTTTTTTCATTTAATAATTCTAATATTTCTTTTTCTGTTATACATTGATATAATGATATATTATTAGTATTATTTGATAATTTTATACGATAAATATCAAATAAATTTTTTGATATTTCTATATAAGCTATATAACCTATTTGTAAATAAATTATTATAAATGGATAATATAATATATTTTTTTTCATATATATTAAAAATGTATTAAAATTTATTATATGTATATGTATATTACATTTTATATCAAAATAATAATTATATAATATTAGTTGTAATACAAATGAATTTATATTTATATTAGGTATTA
>Ga0233401_1000851_pt1 | contig 10619 bp, 4 predicted proteins | sample 49DmetaG_FD_190067 | JGI IMG/M metagenome (GOLD analysis project Ga0233401, IMG submission 190067) | Seawater microbial communities from Monterey Bay, California, United States - 49D | ecosystem: Environmental > Aquatic > Marine > Coastal | place: USA: California | collected 2016-10-03
TGTATTATCTTGTTCTTCTTGTTCTTGATAATGTTGTTTATTATAATTTTGTAAAGTGGTATTTTGATATTTATCGAAATTTTGAATAGTATTAAAAATACTGGGTCCAAAAATATTTTTAAGAGTTTGATGATGTTTAAAATCAATATTTTGAGGATAAATAATATTAAATTTAATAATTAAATCACCAAAAACATTAGAAGAAGAATTATAAGGCATACCTTTATTTTTAATAACTTTAATATCATTATTTTTAATAAAATCATCAGAAGAAATAATAAATTGAGTATTATCAAGATGTTTAAATAAGAAATTAAAACCAATAATAGAATCAATAAAATTAATATCAAGTCCTAAAATAAGATTATTTTGCATTCTTTTAAAAATGGGATGTGGTTCTTCAATAATAATAAAAGCTAAATCATTATTATCCATAATTTGTGGATTAAAATTACCTTTTTTTTTGAAAAGAACATGTTCTTTATCACACATACCTTTATCAATATTAAGTGTAATATTTTCCGAAACATTTTCAAGATGTTTTGTATCTAATGTTTTACCTTCACCATTACATTTAGAACAAACAGATTGCATTTGTTGTATCATAGGTCCAAGTCTTTGAATAATAATTTCAATACCATTACCATTACATTTATCACATATTTTAATATATTTAGTTTTATTTTTATTAAGAACAGTTCTAGAAATTTTGAAATTAATAGTTTTACCATTATATAAATCATCTAATGAAACATGAATTTTTTTAGTTTCAGTTTGTGGTTTATTTTTTTTAGAATTATTCATATTATTAAAATTAAATCCTCCCATACCGGGAATACCACCCATACCACCCATACCAGAATTTTCACTAAACATTTCTTCAAACATAGAAAATGGATTAAAATTGGAACCACCACTTCCTTGTAATCCTTCTTCACCAAATTGGTCATATATATGTTTTTTTTGTTTATTAGAAAGAATATTATAAGCATTGGAGATTTCTTTAAATTTTTGTTCTGCTTGTTCTTTATTATCTTTATTTCTATCAGGATGGAATTTCATAGCAAGTTTTTTATAACTTTTTTTAATTTCTTCATCAGAAGCATTTTTATTAACACCTAAAAGAGAATAATAATCAGACATATAATATAATATATTAATTACTTTAAATAAATTATAAAAAATAATATAAATAAATAAAATAATCTATATAAAAAAAAAGTGATATATAATAATTAATATGCAAGTATTCAAAAGAAATAAAAAAAAGGAAGAAGTATCTTTTGATAAAATAAAGACTCGATTATTAAAAATGAGTCAAATGAATCCAGAATTAGAAAATGTAGATATAATAAAAATAACTCAAAAAGTAATAGCACATTTACATGATGATATAAAAACTGAACAAATTGATGAAATATCAGCAAATATATGTAGTTCATTAGTAACAGAACATCCGGATTATGTAAAAATAGGTTCTCGTATTATAATATCAAATAATCATAAAAATACATTAAATAAATTTGGAGAAAAATTAAAAAAATTAGTAAAAAATAAAATAATATCAGAGGAAATATTAGAAATATATGAAGTAAATAAAGATAAAATAGAGAATCATATAAATTATGAAAAAGATTATAATTTTGATTATTTTGGATTTAAAACATTAGAAAAAGGTTATTTACAAAAAATAGATGGTGTAGTAATAGAAAGAATTCAAGATTTATTAATGAGAGTATCATTAGGAATTCATAAAAGTGATATAGATGAAGCATTAAGAACATATGAAAATATGTCAGATAAATATTTTATTCATGCAAGTCCAACATTATATAATGCAGGAACAAATAATCCTCAATTATTAAGTTGTTTTTTATTAGGAATAAATGATTCAATAGATGGAATATATAAATGTTTAGGGGATTGTGCGAGTATATCAAAATGGGCTGGTGGAATAGGATTACATATAAGTAATATTCGTGGTTCAGATAGTTATATAAATGGAACAAATGGACATACAAGTGGAATAGTGCCAATGTTAAGAGTATTTAATTCAACAGCAAGATATGTTAATCAATGTTTTTTACCAAATACACCAATATATACAATAGAAGGAGTAAAAAGAATGGATGATATAGCTTGTGGTGATAAATTAGTAACAAATGATGGTTCATTTCAAGAAGTATTAAAAGTATATAATGATGATGTAGAAAATAGAGATATACTAAATATAAAAACAGGAGTAACAAATTGTAAAGTAACAACAGATCATCCATTATATGTTATAAAACATCAACAAAAAGGATTAAATTATAATACAATAATAAATAGATTAAATAATAAAATTATAAAACCAGAATATATAGAATCAAGTAAATTAGAAATAGGAGATTTTATGATATATACAATTCCTCAATATGTTCATGATATAGAAGAATATACAGAAGATGATTGTTATATGTATGGTTTAATGTTAGGTGATGGTCATATAACACAAGGAAAAAAAACAGAATATGGAATATCATTAAATCAAACAACAAAAAAAGATTTAGTTGAATGGGTAAAATTATATTTAAATAATAATATAATAAAATGTTGGACGTATGATAATAAAGGGTGTTATAGTATTCGATGGGCGAATGTTCATAGAAATAAATTTCAAAGAAAAATGTTATATGATAATAATAATAATAAAATAATTCATACTTCAATGCTTCATTTACCAAAAAATAAAATATATAATATTTTAAAAGGACTAATTAGGACTGATGGACATATAGGAAAAGAAATATATTATTATTCTTCTTCATTACCATTAATTCAATCTATAATGTATTTATTAATGAAAATAGAAATATTACCACAATTATCTTATAGAAATAGAATAGGTGAAAGTCATAAAACAAAATATGGAGATATAATAACAACACAAAAATTAGCTTATCAATTAAGAATACCAAAAACAAAAGAGTTATGTAATATATTAGATATAGAAGAAGGTAAATTTGTAAAATTTTTAAAATGGAATAATTATCTAATGTCAAGAATTAAGAATATAAAATATGAGAAATATACAGGTAATGTAATAGAATTTGATATAAAAAATAATCATAATTATTTAACTCCAATAGGTATAGCACATAATGGTGGAAAAAGATTAGGTTCTTTTGCGATTTATTTAGAACCTCATCATTGTGATATATTTGAATTTTTAGAATTAAAAAAAAATCATGGATTAGAAGAAGAAAGAGCTCGTGATTTATTTTATGCAATTTGGGCATCAGATTTATTTATGAAACGAGTAAAAAATAATGAAATGTGGAGTTTATTTTCACCAGATGAATGTAAAAATCTGGAAAATGTTTATGGAGATGAATATGAAAAATTATATACACAATATGAAAATGATGGTTTAGCACGAAAACAAATGCCAGCTCAACAATTATGGTTTAAAATATGTATATCACAAATAGAAACAGGAACACCATATTTATTATTTAAAGATCATGTAAATAGAAAATCAAATCAAAAAAATTATGGAGTTATTAAATCTAGTAATTTATGTTGTGTTCAAGGAGATACATTTATTTTAACAGATAAAGGACATATTGAAATAGAAAAATTATATAATAAAAAAGTAAATGTATGGAATGGTAAAGAGTTTTCTAATGTAAAAATTTGTAAAACGGGTATAAATCAAGAATTAGTTAAAGTGTCATTAAGTGATAGTTCTTCTATAAATTGTACCCCATATCATAAATTTTATATTCAAGATAAATATATAAAAAATAATTATAGTGGTGATATAATAGAACATAAAAATGTTAGATTAATAGAAGCTCAAGATTTAAGAACTGGTATGAAAATAATAAAATGTGATTATCCAGTTATTAATATAAAAAAAGAATTAAAACATGCTTATACAAATGGTATATTTTCTGCAGATGGAACATATAGTAATTGTAATTTAGAAGAAAAATCTTGCAATTTTAAATCATTAAAAGGGAAATCATATTGTAAAAGACATATAAATTATCAAAATGAAAATGATATTAATGATAATGAAATTTGTAAAGGAACTTCTTATTCTAAAAAACCACATATTACATTATATGGAGAAAAAATAAAATTACTGGAATATTTGGATTATCATAGTTGTGGTGAAATCAAAAATGATAAACAAAATGTCCAATTAAATGTTAATTTAGAAGAAAAATTCTTTGTTCCTATAAATTATTCAATTCAAAGTAAAATGGATTGGTTTTCGGGTTATGCTGATGGAGATGGTTGTATTACTACAAATGAAGGTAATCAATCATTACAAATTGGTAGTATCGAAAAAGAATTTTTAATAAATATTAAATTATTACTTCAAACTTGTGGTATTAATACAACTATTTCTCTTGTAAAACATAAAAATAAATCTTATTTACCAGATAGAAAAGGAAATTATAAATATTTTGATACAAAACCATTATGGAGAATTATTATTGCTTCAAATGAATTACAAAAATTATTAGATTTAGGATTTAATCCTAAACGATTAAAAATAAAAAAAAATAATAATATTCAAAGAAGTGCAACAAAATTTATAACTATAGAAAATATAGAAAAACTTGAAAATAAAGAAGATGTATATTGTTTTAATGAACCATTAAGACATGCAGGTATATTTAATGGAGTAATAACATCTCAATGTGAAATTACAGAATATTCAGATGATAAAGAATATGCTTGTTGTACTTTATCAAGTATATGTTTACCAAGTTTTTTAAATGAAGATAAATCATTTAATTTTAAAAAATTACAAGAAATTGTATATATAGTAACAAAGAATTTAAATAAAATAATAGATTTAAATTTTTATCCAGTAAAAGAAACAGAAATATCTAATAAAAGACATCGTCCATTAGGAATAGGAATACAAGGATTAGCTGATTTATTTATTAGACAAAAAATAGGATTTGATAGTGATGAAGCGAAAAAATTAAATAAAGAGATATTTGCTGTAATTTATTATTCAGCATTAGAAGAATCACATAGATTAGCAAAAAAATATGGTCCATATGAAACATTTAAAGGTTCTCCTATATCAGAAGGTAAATTTCAATTTGATTTATGGAATATAGAACCAATAAATAATGTAGATGGATTAGAATTAGATTGGGATAAATTAAGAAATGATATTATTAAAGATGGTATTTATAATTCATTATTATTAGCACCTATGCCAACAGCATCAACATCTCAAATAATGGGTTTTAATGAATGTTTTGAACCATATACTTCATTTATATATACTCGTTCTACATTAGCAGGACAATTTGAAATAATAAATCATGAATTAATTAATGATTTAATTGAATTAAATTTATGGAATAAATCTATGAAAAATAAAATTTTATTAAATGATGGTTCTATTCAAAATATAACAGAAATACCTGAAAATATAAGAAATATTTATAAAAATTCATGGGATTTATCTAATAAAGTATTAATTGATATGTCAGCATATAGAGGAGCATATGTATGTCAAAGTCAATCATTAAATTTATTTGTAGCACAACCTACATTTAAAAGTTTATCAAGTATGCATTTTTATAGTTGGAATAAAGGTTTAAAAACAGGAATTTATTATTTAAGAACATTACCTAAAACTACAGCACAAAAATTTACAATTGAACCAGAAAAACCTTGTGAAAATTGTTCTGGATAATTTTCTATATTATATTCATTTATTTCTTTACATTTTATATATCTATGTTAAATTCATTTATTTCTTGGATTATTTCTTTACATTTAATATATCTATATATAAATATTAAAGCACATAAATTTTTTTTTTCTTCTTTTGGTTTTTCATAATCTTTTAATAAAAGATTTATTTCTTCTAATAAATCTTTTGATATTTTATTTTTATTTATTATAAAATATTCATAAAAAATATATTTTATAAGTTCTTTTTCTTCGTCAGATGTTATATAATCTTCATCATCATAATAATCCAGAAGAGCATATATATTATCTTCATTAGATAAAATTTCAGTATCATATACTATACAAGTTGCATAATAATAAAAATTCAATAATAAGACATAAAAACTTTTTGCTATTTCAACTTCTTTATCTTTTATTATTCTCATACTCTTTATACAACTAAGCATATTTTTTTTTAATTCTGTTTGTTTTTTTTTAGTTTGTTGTTGTAAATCAGATATTGTTAAATATCCTGCTTCATTTAAATTATTTTCATACATTTTAATACGTTTTAATTTTTCTTTTTCATCTTCAATATTTCCTTTAGTTTTAAATAAGGACCAATCTATATACTTTTGATAAGTTTCTTTTATTTCATGTGGAAATTCCTTTACAAATAATGTATATATAATTACTGCCATTGCATACCAATCAAATAATACACCTAATTTACCTACTGGAAAATTTCTACAAATATCTTCAGGAATATCTTTTTCATTTTTATTTCTATTTAAAAAAGACACAATAATTATTGGATCGGCATAAGTAAGTGATCCTCCAACATAATTTCCTTCTAAATCAAAATAATTAAAAGTCACACATTCATCAGAATCACCAAAAATACTTTCTTTTATTTCTTTATCATTCTTATCTCTATTAATAAATATATTTTCAAGTTTTAAATCTCTATGACCTATACCACTATTATATAAAATTAGTAATTTACTCATAAAATCTTTTGATATATTATATATACGAATAAAATGTTGTTTTATATCAGGAGATTCATCAAAATATTTTGTGGTTGTCATCAATGTTAATAAATCCATTTGATATTCTTTTCCTAGACTATATAATTTCTGTTTGCATTCATAAAAACCTATCATTTCTGGTACAATTATAGTGCCTTTTAAATCTCTAATTTTTTTATCTGTTTCATAATGTGTTTTTAACTTTTTATGAAGTGTTTTTAACTTATCAATATCTGTTTCTTTATACACACTTAGAACATAATTATTTTTTAAGTTTAATTTTAATAAAAATATTTTATTTAATTCATCTGATAATCTAATAACTTCTTTTGATGTTCCTGTACCAATAATAAGATGAGGAATTCTACCATTTAAATATCTCCTTATATGCTCTTCTATCTTTTTTATAAATGTATTATTATTTTGAAATCTTTTTAGGATTTCAGTACGATCTAATTTACCATGATTAGGATTATCTTTATAAGGACTTGTAGAACTATTTAAAATAGAAGAACCTGGTATAGGAGAACTTAGTGTAGGAGAACTTGGTATAGGACCACACATAGCACTACCTGGTGTAGAAGGATCTGGTTTAGCACGACCTGGTGTAGAAGGATCTGGTTTAGCACGACCTGGTGTAGAAGGACCATGCATAGAACCTAACATAGAACCATGCATAGAATCTAACATAGAACCATGCATAGAAGGACCATGCATAGAACCTAACATAGAACCATGCATAGAAGGACCATGCATAGAATGACCATGCATAGAACCTAGTATAGGAAGTTGTGCACTCCTATAAACAGGCTCTTCTTCATCTGATGAGTCTTCTTTATTTGATTTTTGAAATTTATATCGTTTATCAATATGTTTATAATGTTTCTCAGGAGTTCTTTCAGGAGTTCTTTCAGGAGTTCTTTCAGCACCACCTTTTAAATTTAAATATTTTAATTTATATTTTAAATATTTTTGTTTATAATTCATTATATATAATATTTATATAATAAAAAAATATAATATTATTTTATAAATGGATACATTATATGAAAAATATGCAAAATGTTATTTAATGTTAGATGTATCAAATAATAAAACAATAAATAATTATATAAATATATATAAAAATTTAAAATATATAAATATAATAAAAAAATCACATTTTACATTTAATACAATAATATTTAATTTAGAATATGATAGTGTAAAAAAATTCTTAAATAATAAAACACATGAAAAAAATATAAATAATATATTATTATTTTATTATAATAACTGTTTTTTAACACCAATAAATAATAAAATATTAGGAAATTTTTATACAAAAATATATAAATTAAATAATTATTGTAAAAAAAGAATAAGTTTATGTAGAAAAACTATTTATACTTATATAGCATTATATATAATGTTTTCAAAAGAAAAAGCACAAAAATTATTTAATATATATATGAAAGATAAAAAAAAATATAAAGATATGTTAAAATGTTCTACATTAAAACATAAAAATAATAATGATTTTATAAGTTTTATATATACATGTAAAAAAACTAATAAAGAATTAAATATATTTTCTGTTCCTAAATATTTAATAAAACATAATGAAATAGAATTTCATTTAAGTTTATTAAATATAAATAATTATATAGAAATATTAAAAAAAAAATATAATTATAATGAAGATATAATAAAAAATATTATATTAAAAAAATTAAATAAAATAAAAAATTGTATAAATTTGAAAACATTATATATAAATAAAAACTTTAAATTTTTTAGAGGATTACAAATATTTGATTAATATTATTTAGTTTCTATATATATAGGACAATGATCACTACCATAAATATCATCACATATTAAAACATCTTTAATATCTTCTATATTTTTTTTTCTTATTAGAAAATAATCAATTCTCCATCCTGAATTAGATAATCTTGCTTTAGTTCTAGGATTCCACCATGTAAATTGAGTTTTATATGGATTAAATATACGCCAAATATCAGAATATCCAATATTTAATATATTATTAAATCTAATTCTTTCTTCTAATAAAGTTCCTGGATATGTAGCATTATCTAATATTTTATTAGAATAAATATCATTATATTGATGAACAACATTTAAATCACCACAATAAATAACAATTTTTTGATTATTATTTAATGTTTCTAAATATTTTAATATAACTTCATCCCATTTAATTCTATAATCAAATCTACCACCAGAATTTGGTGTATATACATATATTAAAAATACATTTTCAAATTCTACAATTCTACTTCTTCCTTCTATATCATTATCATCTAATGGAATACTTCCATGATCTATAAATGGTAAATTACTTAAAATTGCAACACCAGCATAACCTTTTTTTGCTTGAGAACAAATAGATGTATTATATTTAAATGGTAATAAATTTAATAAATTAGTATGTATATCTTGACATTTAGTTTCACTTAAACATACTACATCAGGATTATATTTATTTATACATGAAGTTAAATCACATTCTTGATTAAATTTAGTATTTTTATCTGTAAATAAATTCATACTTTTACCTCTTAAACCATTAATATTCCATCCAATGATTTTCATAATATTATATAATATAATAATAAATCAATTTATTTAAAAATATATTAATATTAAAAAAATAACAATGAAAATAGGTATGTGTACATGGTATTTTGGTGATGAATATAAAAAAAAACATGAATTAGGAATAGAAAGTAAAAGAATATATTGTAAAAAACATAATATAGATTTTATTTTAGAAGATGAAACTGCTGATTATTTTGATAATACAAGAAGTCCAGAATGGTATAAATTATTACAGTTAAAAAAATATATTAATAATTATGATTATTTATTTTGGTCTGATGCAGATGTTTTAATTAAAAATATGGATTATTCATTATATGATTATCTTAATAATATTGATGATAAATATATATTAATTATACCATATTGTCCTAATTATTATATTAATTCAGGACATTTTTTTATTAAAAATACTCCTAATTCTATTGATATATTAAATTTATTTTATAATCAAACACAATTTATAAATGTTATAACACCAGAACAAGTTGCTATTACACATGTTTTACAAAATAATATTAATATTAGAAATATTACATATTTAGAATATAAAGGTAGATTATTAAATGCTTTTACTACATATCATTGGAGTAAAACTTTAATGGAACATGATTTATATTATAAAGATGGAGATTTTTTAATTCATTATGCTGGTTTAAATTCTGATATTACATCTAAATGTATGTTAATTGATTATAATAATAATTATAATACAAGAGAATTATATAATAAAATACATGATAATTTACCTTTATTTTATTATAATAATTTACCATTAATTAATAAAACAAATATTAATAAATTAATTACAAATAATTTAAATATATTAAAAAAATATTTAAATAATAAATCTATTGATTTAAATATTAATAATGATATATTTAATTTATATTGGATTGGAACATTAAATAATAATAGATGGAATAATATTTCTTATATAGGTATTAATAATTTTATTGAACCATTATTAATATTATATGAAAAAAAATCTCTTATTAATATAAATTTTACATTTTTAAATCAACAAATATATTTAGATGAAATTCAACAAAAAAATAATGAAGATATTAAAAATATATTTAATAATATAATTTTTAAAAATGATAATTTAAATAATTATGAAAAATATTTTAATTATTTTGGAATCATATTTTTAAATAATAATAATTCTATTGATAATGATATTTTTAATATATTTTTTAAAATTAATAAATTATTAATTCCACAAGGAATTTTAATTTGTAATATTAATAATCAAATTATTAATAAATATATTAATATGTATAT
>Ga0233401_1000861_pt1 | contig 10500 bp, 13 predicted proteins | sample 49DmetaG_FD_190067 | JGI IMG/M metagenome (GOLD analysis project Ga0233401, IMG submission 190067) | Seawater microbial communities from Monterey Bay, California, United States - 49D | ecosystem: Environmental > Aquatic > Marine > Coastal | place: USA: California | collected 2016-10-03
ATATGTTTCATAAAAATTTATAGAATTTTTATTTAAAATATTATTTATTTTTTTTTCACAATCTTCTATAAATATATTTTCACTATTAAAATCATTTTTTATAAAATTTTTTATTAATTCTTCTATATTATTATTTAAATCATTAATTAATTTTATAATATTTTCTATTTTATCTAAAATAAAATTATTTTCAATAATTATAAATAATTCTTCTAATAATTGATATCTTTTATTAATTTTTTCAAATAATTCTGGTATATCTATTATATATTTTTGTATTAATATATCTTGTTTATTCATTATATTTAATTGTTCTTCATTTATTTTTTCAATATTTTTCATAAATTCTGTTATATTTTTTGTAGATAAATCATTAATATCATTAATATTATTAATTTTATTTAACATATTAGTATTATTATTTATTACATCTAATGCTCCACCTTTTTTTTTTAAATATTTTTTTTTATATTTTATATATTTTTTATAATAATTCATATATTATATTATATTATATTTAAAAAAAAAAAATTTATATATATTATTTATTAATAATAGAATACCATTCTAATTTATTTTTAAATATATAATCATTTTTAACAGGACCTTTTAATAAAATAATTTTTAATAAATTTTCATACATATTTTTTATAGGATATTTAACATTAACAGTACGACTATTAATTTCACCTAAAAAACATTGAAAATTTTTATTTATTAAAATATCATAACCTAATAATTTATAACATTTATAATTTTTTTTTTCGGAATTAATACATTGTAATTTATCAATAGTTGATAACATTGTATATTTTACAATATCATTAATTTGTTTTAATACATTTTTATAATTTGTATATCCAAAATTTTTTACAAATATATCAGGATATAATCTCATAACATCTTTTGAATCTCCTCCAGATAAATTAGAATCATCATCTAAACTATTAGGATTATATTCTTTTTGTGATAAAAAAATATATCCTTTATTATATATAAATACTTGTGTATATGTTTTAGTTTTAATTAATAATACATAAATACGAAAATGAAATTTTTTATTATATAATTTTAATGGATTATCTATATATTCTTGTAAAACCCATTGACTATTAATATATTTATTCATCCAATTTATTAAATTATTATAATTTTGTACTACATGAATACCAGCTCTAAATGAACCATTAATAGGTTTAACTATCCATTTATAATTTTTTTGAAATAATAATTTTAAAAATTTTTTATTTAAATTTTTTTTATTTAATTTATAAGTTTTTGGTATAAAATATAATTTATTTAAATAATTATTTTCTTTACACCATTTAACATAATTTTCATATTGATACCATTTATTACCTAATATATCTCCTTTTTTTATTTGACTTACAATTTTACATTTATTATAATTAAATCTATATACATAATCTATATCACATAAATAATTATCTTCTTTAATATTTTTTAATTTATCTTTTAATAATGTTTCAATAATTTCATGAAAAAATTTATTTTTATTTATATAAGAGTTCATATATAATATTATTTTATTTTTTTTTTTATCATAAATAATAATTATTTATAATATAAGAATTATTTTTGTTTATATTTTTATGAATATTATAATTGTTTTTTTAATTTATTAATATTACAGTTATTATTTTTTTTATCTTTTAATTTATAAATATTACAATTATATATATTATCTTTTGTATTAAAATATATTTCCATATAAAATAATAAAATGATTAATATAATAATAATTATAATTTTAAATAAAATCATTATATATATATATATATATAAATTTTAGTTTAAAAATAATTATAATTTTAAATAATAATTTTGAACATGTTCTGGAATATCTTTATTTCTTATAAATAATATTCTAAATTCAATACTTTTTCTTGAAAAATTATTAAAACTATGTGTAGAACCATGTGATGTTTTAAATGGATCAAAAATATATGCTTCTCCCATTTTCATATTTTTTTTTGTGTACCATTTATGTTTTTTATTATATTGTAATGTTTGACCTATAAAACTATCTCTTTTATTAGTATATTTATTATATTTAGAAGCTATAAAAGGTATAAGTTCTTTTTGACTAAAAGTATTTTTATCACATAAAATAAGATGATCATTTTGAATATATGGTTCTGTTAATGAAATCCAAACATTAAAAACTTTAACTATTCTTTTACCTAATTTCCAATATTTTTTATCATATATATTTTTACCTAATACATTTTCTAATGTATCATTCCATACATTTATAAATGGATAAATAAAAGCGTGATCTGTCATAAAATCATCAAAATCAACATGTGCAAATGTTACAGCTTTAAAATCAGTTTTTTTATTTATATCAGTATTTCTAAAAATACCATCTATAACAATAATATTATCATATTCTATATTAGAATTATAACCTAAATTTTTTAAATTTTTCATATATTTAAGTACATAATCTGTCATATGTTTTTTTATATTATTTTTTTCATTTATAAAATCTTTTGTTCCATCAATTGATTTAAATTTTTCTATAGATTTTTTTAAATTTATAGATTTATTTAAATTTAATAATTGAAATCCATTTTTTGCTAAATTAAAATATTTTGGTAACGAATATATATTAATATTATTTTTTATTATAAAAAATTTATTAATAGATAATTTATCATCTAAAGCAATTTTTGTATAAGGTTTTATATTAGATTTAATAAAATAAATACTTGAATTTTTTATAATTGTTTTATTTTTTAAATTATATTTTTTTATATTTATATATGTATATATAATTAAATATATTAATAAAATAAAAAAAATTATTTTTATTTTAATATTCATTTATATATATATATATATATATATATAAAAATTGATTTTAAATTTAAAATATAAATAAATATGAATTATTATTTTGATAATATGAAATCAAATTTTATGAAATATATTTTAAATACAAAAGGATATTATATATATAAAAATATATTATCAGAAAATGAAATTAAAAATGCATTAGAATTATTTAATATTTATATAAAAAGAAATTTTGAAAATTTTGATTATATTCATTCAAAAATTAATATTCATAATATTATAAAATATCATCAAATAGGACATCAAGAACATGCTTGGTATTTAAGAACACGAAAAAAAATTATAAAATTATTTGCAGATGTATGGAATACAAATATAAATAATTTATGTGTATCTTTTGATGGAACTTGTTATATAAAAAAAACTAATTCAAAATTTAATAATAAATGTTGGACTCATACAGATCAAGCACCAAAATATAAAAATTTAAAATGTTATCAAGGATTTGTATCTTTAACAAATAATAAATATAATTCATTATTAATATATGAAGGTTCTCATAAATTACATGAAGAATATTTTAAAAATAAAAATTTATCAAATGATTCAAAAAATTGGCATAAAATAGATCCAAATTATTTAGAAACTATTAAAGATAAAAAAAAAATTTTAAATGTGCCAAAAGGTTCATTTGTTATATGGGATTCAAGATTATTTCATCAAAATACACATATAAATAATGAAGAACGTATTGTTCAATATATTTCAATGTTACCAAAAAATAATAAAGAAAATAGTATTGCACAACAAAAAAAAAGATTAAAATATTTTAATGAATTAAGAACAACTAGTCATTGGTGTTATCCATTAAAAGTAAATGGATTACAACCTCAAACATATGGAAATAAAGATTTATTAATAGATTATGATTTATTAATAAAACCTAATTTAGAAAATTATATGGATGTAATAAAAAAATTACTTTAACATAAATATATTTATTTAAAAAAATATAATTAATATAATTAATATAATTAATATGTTTAATGAATTAAATGAAAATAATAATGAAAATAATAATGAAAATAATAATAAAAATAATAATGAAAATAATTCTATAAATGTAAATGATATAATGATGATATTAGATATATGTCAAGAAGATTATAATAATATTAAATCAATAATAGAAACTATACCACAAATAAATGAATATCATTTAAATATTCATTTTTTTATTATATTATCTTCATTAATAAATATATTAAATAATAATATAAATGGACATATAATAGAATTAGGATGTGCACCTGGTGAAATAACAATAAGAATATCAAAATTATTAGATTTATATAATAGTGATAAAATATATCATGTATATGATTCATTTAATGGAATACCAGAACCAAAATATGAATTAAATATAAATAATAATTTTGAATTAAAAAAACATACATTTGCATATTCTATATCAAATTATACAGGTTTTTTAGAACAATTAAATATTCATAAAATGCCATCTATACATCAAGGTATATTTAATGAAAATAATATTGATATATATCCTACTAAAATTGCATTTGCTATAATTGATGTATGTATTTATGATAGTTTATTATCAATATTTAATATAATATGGGATAAATTAGAATTAAATGGTATTATAATAATTAATAAATATGATAATGATTATTTTTTTGGAATTAAACATGCTATTCAAGAAATATTTTATACATTAGATAATTGTAAATATATTGATTATACATATAATATATTATATAATAATTATAATATTTTAGTTATATCAAAAATAGATAATAATAATAAAGAAAATATTATTTATAATAATTCATCAATTAAAATAATATAAATTATAAAAATATTTTTAAACATAATCTATTAGGATTTTTTTTTATAATTTCATCTAAATTTTTATATAAATATAAATTTTTTTCATTATATAATATTTCCATATTAAAAATTTTATAATATTTTTCATAATATTTATATAAATTTTGAATATTATTATTAATATCTATCATATTTACACTATGCCATGTTATTTTCATATTATCTATAATAGTTAATATTATTAATTCATTATCTTCTTCTTCATTATCTTCTTCAAAATTTAATTTATTATATTTATAATTATTTGAATTTAAATCATTAATCATAATTTTATATAATTTTATATTATACTATATTTTTTAAATTAGTTATTTTTTTTTATTTATAAAAATATTATATAATTATTCTTCTTTACATGAAGCAAATGAATTTTTATAACATAATTCACATTCATTATTATTACATAATTTATTAGTAGAACAATAATAACACCATCTATTTTTATATACTATATTATATACACTTTCACTAAATTCATGAGAACATACATCACATATAAATAAATAATTTTTTCTACTTTTTTTTGAAATATCTCTTGGTAAAATATCACCATTATTTTTTGAAAAACAATCTACTTTATATAATCCTTTAGATGTTTTTGAATTAAATATTGTATTATTTTCTACATTATTTTCTATATTATTTTCTATATCCATATATACATATAATATAAATTATTTATATTATTTAAACTAAATATTATTTAAACTAAATATTATTAAAAATAATATTATTTTATTATATAATATTATAATGTTAAATATAATTTATAATTTAATTGTATTATTCTTTTTAGGAAATATATATTTTATGTTAGGTATTTTTGCTAGTTATATTTTAAGTATATATATAATTAAACCTTATCATAAAAAAAAATCTAAATTATATAATTTAATTCAATTTATATTGGAAATTGGATTACTTAATTGTTTAATATATATTTTTAAAAAAATTACACATTATATTTTAAATAATATATCATTTTTTGAAAATCTTGATTGTACTAATAAAGAATATCATTCATCTGCATTAATTTCATTAGCTTGTTTTATATATATTGGACGCCGAATACAAGAAAAAATATATCATTTATTTAAAAAATAAATTTTATATTAATACATTTGAATTCCATTTCCTCCATCAAATGATGTTATATTTTTTCCTTCCCAAGACCAATTATCATGACCTCTTGCAGATGTTTTTATAACTACTGTTCCTGCTTTGTCTGCAGGTAAATCTTGTAGCATTACAATTACTCTAAATGTAGTATATCCAAATACACATGCTGGATCACCCGGACGAGCACATTTTTGTGCATATTCTAATACATAATCACTATTTTTAGTTACAGTAGCACAACCATCCCAAATTACACATGCATTATATCCTACACGATTCCAACAATCGACTGTATCAGTCGTACATTTTGCATATCCACCTTTAAAATATGAATGTCTAGTTCCCCATTTATCTAATATTTCAGTCGCTTGTTTAACTGCTTCATTCGCATTTACACTTACATCTACTGGCATTTTATATTATATTAATATTTTATTTTTAAATATGTTATTTATTTTATATTTATTTATTTTTTTTTTCTTTTTTTATTTTATGTATAGAAATTATAAATCAAATAATTCTGTTGAATTATTATATGAAAAAATGTATTCCGAACAAACATATCAAAAGAAATTATTATTAAAAAATAATTTAAAATTTGATAAACCTTATTATATATCTAATATTATTCCGTATTTAAATAATGTTATTGATTCCAGTGATCCTGATACTGATTTACCACAAATATATCATGGTTATCAAACTGCTGAAGCTATTAGAAATAATTATATTATAAATGATATTAATATAAAAAAAATATATATTAAAGATTTATTTTCTGATAGTGAATGGAATAATATTCCTTCTAAATATAAAAATATATATATGCAAACTATTTCTCAATTATATTCACATATTAATAATTGGTCCTGGTTACCTTTAATTGGATTAATACATGATTTAGGTAAAGTATTAGTTTTAGATAATTTTGGAAAACATCCAGAACATTTTTCTGTTGGTGATATTTATCCTTTAGGATGTAAATTCTCTCCTGCTAATATTTATTATGATAAATCTTTTCATCATAATAATCCTGATTTTAATATATCTAAATATAATTCATTATATGGTATTTATTCTCCTAATATTGGATTTAAAAATATTGAAATGACATTTAGTCATGATTATTATTTATCACATGTTTTATTTAATTCTAAACATAATTTCCCTTATGAAGCTATATATATTATACAATTTCATTCTTTTTATGCATGGCATACTCCTAAAAATATCTCCAGAGGATATACTCATTTAGCTTCTCATCAAGATTGGATTTTATTACCATTATTAAAATTATTTCAAAAATCTGATTTATATTCTAAAACTATTGATATTCCTGATATTGATACTATTAAACCATATTATCTAAATCTAATTTCTCTATATATACATGACACTCTAAATTTTTAATTTCATCTAAATTTTCTTTTAATCTATTTTTTTTATTTATATTATATTTTATTATTTCAAATTCTTCATCTGTAAATAATTCTTTTAAATGAATATATTTTATATAATCTAATATACTTATTTCCTTTTTTTTTTCTTTTTCTCTTAATTTTTTATTATTTTCTGATTCATAAATTATATTATTTATATCATATTTTAATTCATTTATATCATTTTTTAAATTATTTATTATTTTATTTAATATATTACAATTTATACAATTATTATTTATACAATTATTCATATATATATATATATATATTAATTATTTTTTTACCTTCTTTATATTATCCTTTTAAAAGTTCTTTTATATTATTCACTTCATTATCCAGATCTTTTTCTCTATATGGAGACCCTTCATTTCTTAATGTACATTCATCTTTTCCCCACATTTTTTTTATATGTTTCGCGCCAAATACTTCTTCACATATACTTTTTCGTGCATTTAATTCAAATTTATAATAATCCATTTCGAATCCAAAATTACCACCTTTTTTATGATAATAATCATCATTAGGAAAAAACTCGAGTTTTTTATAAGAATCATGTCTTGAAAATTGAAAATTATATAAATAATTAAATATATATTGAAAACTTTCTATATCTAAGTCTTGATTTTTTCCATATACAATATCTCTTATATTTTTTACATCTTTATTTAGTTCAGTTTTAATGTTTTTATCAGCTCTTGCATCAGGTCCCCATATTTTATAAAATTTTTTATTTTGGTCCAAAAGTTTCTTATTTTTTTCTCTTATAAAAAGCATTAAATTTTCAAATAAAAACATAAATCTTCTTATTATTTCAAATATTAATCTATCATATGGATTATTTTTATTTGACAGCATGTTCTCTTTTTCAACTTCTTTAAAATCCTCAAGTGTCTGAAGTAACTTTTTATGTGGATTGTCAGATTTTTTTACTACTGAATTCACATTTTGTCCGAATAGGAGTGGTTCTTCTTTTACATATTTATTATATAAAACTAACATTGACATTTTATAATTAGGTATTAACTCTTTGTTCATTTTATCTTTAGTGTCATCTATATTTTCATCATGAATATCCATAGGCATTTTTTTGTTCTCTGTTGTTTCTCCTCTATCTATTGCTCTATTATAGTCAATTCTTTTATAGTATTGGTCAATGCCCTCAGACTTATCATCAGTAGATGTATCTGTATTATGCTCTGCTAATAAAATATATCTTGCGAAATCATTTATTATATTTTTCAAAATACGTAATTCCAATCCTTTATATACTTTTTTTGTTCCATCTTCATCCGATAAACCAAGTCTCATATTTTCACAGAAATCTCGTAAAAACTCCATAATCGGTCTTGTATGATATCGGTCTGCAAAAAATCTTAATTTTACTCTATTTTTTTCATAGTTTTCAATATCTGTATTATGTTTATGCATTAGTATCTCATATGAATATGGTGATGTCCACTCCGTATTATTAAAAGTTTCTTTATTTTCACTTTTTAGTCCTCCTGTATTAATTATATTGCCTGGAATAGTTCCAAAATGTTGTATATATGACGATATTTGATCCCACAATTTTCTATCACTTTCAGAATGTTTTGAATTATACCCTACCCGAACTATTTCGTCATATTTATAAAGTAATTCAAGTTTTTTTGTTATTTGTTCTATTTCTTGTTTTTGTATATCTAATAATTTAAATTTTTCTAATTCTGTATCATTATATAATATTATATTCAACTTTTTTAGCTCTTGTATATATTTTTCCCATTTATCTAATATTTTTTTGTTTTTATCCATAATATAATATGCTCTATCTATTCCTTTTTTATATTTATGCATAGCACGTGACTTTTCTTGGTTATATTCATATTGTAATATATTTGGAAGTTTTGGTTCATATATTTTTGATATAAATATTATATAATTCTTAAATTTTAAATCTTCTTTATACATAATTTTATGAAATCTCTCTACCTCACTTAAATTTTTTTTAAATAATTCATAATATGTAATATTTTTGTCACTTAAATCTTTTCCTTCAAAATTTTTATCAGATTTGTATAATATTTTTAAAAAATCTACCCATTCTGTTCTATATGTATCTTTAGCGTCATTTTCTTCTAATAATATAGTATGTTCTACATATAATATAGGTGAAGAATAAAAATTAGATATATCAGTAGTATATTCTCTATTCAATGATTTTATTATATTATCAGGTGTATAATATGTTGAGTAATCATGAACTACAATATTAGCTGGTATTTTATATTTTGAAGGAGGAGGTTTTGAAGGAGCAGATTTTGAAGAATGTCTTTCATGCATAGGTTTACTTTTACCACTTATAAGGTCAGGAACACCACCTTTTAAAAGTTTTTGTTTTTCTTTTAAATATTTTAGTTTATATTTCAAATATTTTTTTTTATAATCCATTTAATTATTTATTATAATAATATATTATAAATTTTTTTATTATAATTATTAAAATCTCATTTTTAAATACCATTTAATTGATTATATTATTTTTTTCATCCACGTATCCTGGGGATCTATCATGACGGGATCTATTATGACGGGATCTTTGTTGAGGACTTTTGGCGGCAAGTAGGTATCTTCAGTGGCTCTTCTTATAATGTCACCTAATTTATTTATTGCATCTTCTTTGCTTACTCCTTGTTCTGTTATTTTTTTAATTGTAAGTGCTTTATTAGGAATTTCCATTTCCTTAGGAATTTCCATTTCCTCTAAAAGTTTTTCATTAATTATTATATCTATAAGTTCTTCATTTTTCATTAGAAAAATACTTCCAACTAATGTTTTTTTTTCTAATGAGTCTGTATCTTTTAATAAATGTTGTATTAATTTTAAAATATTAGTATATATTTCTTTTTCTGCATGTGTCCATTCTCCACCATGCATTTTCTTTGCTTTGATATATTTTAGTTTATATTTCAAATATTTTTTTTTATAATCTACCATTTTATAATATATATATATAATACAAAAAAAAATATTAGTTATTATATTTTATTTAATTATAATAATAAAAATTTAATTTTAAAATATCATTTAATATTTTATTAATTTTATTATTTTTAATAATAAGTAAAATATCATCAATTGTTTCTTGTATATCATAAATATCATTTAATTGATTATTTATATAATTTTTAATATCACTTTTATTATTAATATGTAATATTAATTT
>Ga0233401_1000873_pt1 | contig 10434 bp, 11 predicted proteins | sample 49DmetaG_FD_190067 | JGI IMG/M metagenome (GOLD analysis project Ga0233401, IMG submission 190067) | Seawater microbial communities from Monterey Bay, California, United States - 49D | ecosystem: Environmental > Aquatic > Marine > Coastal | place: USA: California | collected 2016-10-03
GGCTTCTTTAAATTGAACTTTTATTTCACTGTTTGCTAATAAGTCTCTAAAGAAATCAGCCGTTTTAATTTGCCCTTTATGTCTTCTTACTTGATGCACTAAATCATCGAAAGGTTCTAATCTACCATCAAATGCTTCTAATGAAATAGCACCGATGATATCTGCCCATTTGGAAAGTCTTAGAGATTGTACTAAAACCCATGATCCAAAACCAGACATGAACTGCGTTCCATTCAATAAAGCTAATCCTTCTTTAGAGGCTAATTCAATTGGCTTCCAATCGAAGTTTTTATTTAAGTTCTCAGAAGTTACATAGCTTCCTTTATATCTCACTTCACCTTCTCCTATTAATGGCAAAGCTAAATGTGCTAATGGTGCTAAATCTCCACTTGCACCTAAAGAACCTTGTTTAAATACAACAGGGTATATTTCATTATTAAATAGATCAATTAATCTTTGTACAGTGATTAACTGAACACCAGAATGCCCGTAGGATAAAGATTGAATCTTAAGGAAAAGCATTAATTTTACTACTTCAGAGCTCACTTCATCTCCAGCACCACATGCATGTGACTTAACTAAGTTAGCTTGCAAAGTCGATAAATCTGGCTTTGAAATCTTTACATCACATAAAGATCCAAATCCGGTATTAATACCATATACTGGACTATCATCCTTATCTAATCTATTATCTAAGTAGGTTCTACATTTGATAATTTGATTTGTACTTTCTTCACTAAGTGTTAGTGTTGTTTTAGTATATAGGATTTTTCTTAATGTATCGAAATCCAGTAATTCATTGCTAATCGTATGATTGTAAGCCATATACTTAAGATTTAATTTTTGCTATAATTTGATCAATGTTCAAGTGCTCTTGTTCACCTGTATTGAAATTTTTGAAGGATAAAGTTCCTGTTTCTATTTCATTAGAACCAATGATAATTACATATGGGATGTGCTTATCATTCGCATATTTCATTTGCTTTTTCATTTTGGCAGCGTCCGGATAGACTTCTGCTTTTATACCAGCTGCTCTTAATTTTGAAAGTGGTTTTAAGGCATAGTTAATCCCTTCGTTATCAAAACAAGAGATCAATACTTCAGAACTATTTAAAGCTAAGTTTTTAAATAGCGCTAACTCTTCCATTACATCAAATATTCTTGCTGCACCAAATGATACTCCAACCCCAGACATATCCTTTAAGCCAAAGATACCCGTTAAGTTATCATATCTTCCTCCGCCACCAATACTTCCAATTTCAACATTGTCTGCTGTAACTTCGAAGATGGCTCCAGTATAATAATTTAATCCTCTAGCTAATTTGATATCGAATTTGATATTCGCATTTTGGATATCTAACTGTCCTACATTATCAAACAATGTTTCTAATTCTTCTATTCCTTTTGCTCCTGTTTCTGTAGTTCCAATAGTTGTTTTTAACTGATCTAAAACCTTTTTATTAGAATCTGATATAGAAATAAAATCAATAACAGCATCTGCTTTATTTGCATCTATTCCTTTATTGATTAATTCCTCTTTTACTTTCTCCCCACCGATCTTATCTAACTTGTCAATAGCCACTGTTATAGCTGTAAAGTGATCTGTTAATCCTAGATAGTCTGCCATCCCAGACAGTACCTTTCTATTATTAATAAGGATACTAAATTCGGTTAAGCCTAATCTAGAAAGCGCCATGTCATAAATAGAGATTAGCTCTACTTCATTAATTAAGCTATTAGATCCAATAACATCTACATCACATTGGTAGAATTCTTGATATCTGCCTTTTGCAGGTCTATCTGCTCTCCAAACTGGTTGAATTTGATAGCGCTTAAAAGGGAATGAAATCTCATTTTGATTCATTACAACATATCTAGCGAAAGGTACAGTAAGATCATATCTTAAAGCTTTACCCGAAATCTTTGTGGTTAATCCATTGAGTGCAGACTTATCTGCTTCTTCTAAAGTATTTATTGGGTTACTTGAAAGTGCTTCTAAAGAATCAGCTACTACCAAGTTAGCTTTGCTTTTGTTTAGATAGTTACCAGAATTAAGAATCTTAAAGATTAAGTTATCTCCTTCATCTCCATACTTTCCAGTTAAAGTTTCTACATTTTCAAAAGAAGGTGTTTCTAATGGTTGAAAACCATGTAGTTCAAATACTTCTTTGATTGTATTAAATAAGAAGTTTCGCTTGATCACTTGTTCTGGACCAAAGTCTCTTGTTCCCTTAGGTACACCAATTTTTTTACTCATAGGTTAAAGATAAGGAAGAAAGCCCTCATCCCCAAGAGACTAATGCTTTGCTATAAAATCGTCAATGGCTTGTTCGATAAGGTTGAAGACACCATCAAAACCACCTTCAAAATATGGGTCCGGAACATCTTTGATAGTAGCATTTCCATAATCCAATAGCTTTTCAACTTTAGCCTCTTCTTGGGAAGACGCAGCTAAAAGCATCACGTTATTAAAATTAGAATCATCCATCACAAGGATGTGATCGAAGGTATTAAAGTCTGATTTTACAAATTGACGTGCACGCTGAACATTGATATCAATATCATGTTCTTTGGCGATTGCAGCAGATCTTTTATCTGGTTTCTCACCAACATGATAGGCAGCAGTTCCTGCTGAATCCGTTTCCCAATCTAATCCTTGTTGATTGATTTTGTGTTGAAGAATTCCTTCTCCAAGCGGAGAACGACAGATATTACCAAGACATACAAAAAGTACTTTCATGTATCTAAGATACTAAAGTGTTGCTGGCTTATTAACCTGAGACTTTATTGATAAATTATTTTACTTCAACACATCATGTATAAGAATTCAATGATTTCGGCCTTTTAATGAAGTAATTTGTATTTTTGCCTTATGCAAATGGAAAGTTTACACCAGGATGAAACAATAGTAGCTTTGGCAACTGCCTATGGGGTAGGAGCGGTAGGAATGGTACGTTTGTCCGGTAAAGGATCCATTGCTATAGCTAATAAAGTCTTCCGTGGGCCAGATTTGTCTGCTGTCCAGTCACATACTGTACATTATGGTCATATCCATAATAAAGACAAAGTAATTGACGAAGTTATGGTGACGGTTTTTAAAGCACCAAGAACCTATACTAGAGAAGATATTGTAGAGATTGGATGCCATGGATCTACCTTTATTCAGGATCAATTGATCCGTGTGTTGATTGATCAAGGTGCTCGTTTAGCTACTCAAGGAGAATTTACTTTAAGAGCATTCTTAAATGGTAGAATTGATCTTTCACAAGCAGAAGCAGTCAATGATTTAATTCATTCCGAAAATGAAATGTCTAGAGATATTGCACTGGGACAAATGAAAGGTGGTTTTAAAGATCAGATTAGTGCATTAAGACAACAATTAATCAAGTTTGCATCTTTAGTAGAATTAGAATTAGACTTCTCTGAGGAGGATGTAGAATTTGCAGATAGAAGTCAATTAGAAGACTTGATCTTAAGTACAGTTAAGGTATTAACTGGTTTAATTCAATCTTTCGAGTTTGGTAATGTCGTTAGAAATGGAGTACCAACTGCTATTGTTGGTAGACCCAATGCTGGTAAGTCTACTTTATTAAACGCACTATTAAATGAAGAACGTGCAATTGTTTCTCAGATTGAAGGTACAACTAGAGATACGATTGAAGAGACGATGACCTTAAATGGAATTACATTTAGGTTTATAGATACAGCTGGTATTAGACAAGGGGAAGATGAGATAGAAGTTATCGGTATCGAGAAGACCTTCGAAAAGATTAGAGAAGCTAAGTTGGTCGTTTACTTATTTGATGCCGCTATCATGGATAGTGAAGAATTACAAAAAGACATTGATGATTTGGCTATAGATCAGCAACATCTAATTATCGTTGCTAATAAAACTGATAAAGAAGGCGCAGAAAATTGGGCCAAAGATTTTGATGCATATAATACAATAGGTATATCTGCTAAAGAGAAAGCTCAGATTGAAGACTTACAAAAGCAATTAGTAGATCTAGTATTATCAGAACAAATTGATACATCAACCACTATTATTACTAACTCTAGACATTACCAAGCGCTATCAGAAGCCAAACATGCACTAGAAGATGTATTAAATGCCATGCATGCCGGCCTAACCGGAGATTTATTAGCGATCGATATCCGTAAATCACTTCACGCACTTGGCAACATCACAGGTGAAATAAGCACAGACGACCTCCTAGATTCTATTTTTAGGGACTTCTGTATTGGGAAGTAAAGTGATCAAAATGAATCAAAGTAAAACTAAGTAAATGTAATGTTTGTAGTTGTTTTATTGTTTTTTAAGAAATATTAAAAAGGCACAAATTTGATTTAATTTGTGCCTTTTTGTTTATTTTTGTCTCGATTGTGTGCCCTGATTTCAAAAAGGGTACAAAAGGCACAAAAATGATTTATTATGACAATATCAATCAGAAAGAAGAAATTAAAAGATGGTCAAGAGAGTTTGTTCTTGGATTATTACCTTCCAAAAGCGAAACAAAAAAGAAGAAAAGAATCTTTGAAGTTAAAGATCTTTACCAATCCTAGAACAACTAGAGAAAGAGATCATAATAAGAAGACTTTATTGTTGGCTGAAAGTATTCGATCGAAAAAACTTTTGGAGTTACAGCATAAGACTCATGGTTTTTCTCATTTAGTGGAAGACAATTCTGATAAAAACTTTGTAGCCTATATAGCCATGATTACAGAGGATAGATATAATAGCAATAGCAACTATGGTGCTTGGAAAAGTACTTTAAAGCATTTAAAAGGTTATTGTGGTGAAGTATTTTATTTTAAAGATATAGATGCTAAATGGTTGAAAGGCTTTCAAGATTATTTATTGAATGAGGTGAAATCGAAAAGTGGTAAACCACTATCTCAAAATTCATGTTATTCTTATTATAATAAATTGAAAGCTGGATTAAATAAAGCAGTTAAAGACAGAATGATTGATTATAATCCTGCACACGAAATAAAAGGATTAAAAGAGGGAGAGGTCAAAAGAGAGTTTTTGACTTTAGAAGAATTGAAGGCGGTTTCTAAAGAGGAATGTGAATATCCTGTATTAAAGAATGCTTTTTTGTTTAGTGCATTAACAGGGATAAGGTGGTCAGACATTAATAAGTTAGTTTGGGAAGAAGTTCAACATTCAGATGAAAATGGATGGTATATTCGTTTTAGGCAAAAGAAGACTCAGGGAGTTGAAACCTTACCAATTCCTCAACAAGCCAGAGATTTGTTAGGAGAACAAGGGGAATTGAATGAAAGGGTTTTTGTTGGACTCAAATACAGTGCTTGGCATAATGTAAAGTTGCAACAATGGATGATGAAAGCAGGAATCAGTAAAACGATTACTTTTCACTGTGCAAGACATACTTTTGCGACTTTGCAATTAACTTTAGGTACAGATATTTATACTGTTTCAAAATTGCTTGGACATAGAGAATTGAAAACTACCCAAGTCTATGCCAAGATAATTGATAAAAAGAAAGTTGACGCTGTAAATATTATTCCAGATATTGGTCTATAGAATGGAAGTGAACTATACATATTTTGAAATCAGTACGGGTGATATCTGGGAGCATGAACGTTCAAAGTTTTTGAATGGAAATTGTTCAGAGGAATTCGCTCATAAGTTAATTCATGATATACGATTGTTGATTGAACCGAATACTGAACCTGTATATAATTCAGAATTAGAATCGAATGATGAATACTTTCAAAAGAAAGTGGATAGATATTTGAATGTCGCAACAAATTTAGAGGAATTATATGCTCTTGATTATTTCATTGGCTATGATGGTATTTATCAATATGATTATGATGTTATTTTAGGTAAGGAAACTAGCGATTTTGAATATTGGTTTAACTTGAAGCTGAGACAATATGAAGACAAAATTCTTTTGATAGATGAATTTTTGTCTTTTCAATTGGAGAAGAGTTTTGAGAATAAAGTGGATGAATTCATAAAGTTTTTAAAAATGTCCATTCGGCAGTTTGAGGGCGAATTTTTTACCAAAAAAGTTTCTGATACGGTTAAGGATTGGATAGAAGGTAGTGCAAATCAAATTGAAGAACCAAAAGTTAAAAACAAAGCCCCTATAAGAAGTAATAAAAGGGAAAGGAAAATGCAAGAAGACTTTGACAGTTTTCTTTTAAAAGCCTTCATTGAAAACCCAAAGTACTTCATTATCAATGCTAATGAACAGATGGAGGTGCTTCTACAATTAAAAAAGAATGGTTTTATTGATCAAGCTATTACACCTTCACAATTCCAATCTATATTTCAGAATAAATCTATTTCTACAAAGAAACAGATCGTATGGCAAGGATCTGTTAAGGAGTTACAATGGTTCGTTAAATATCTTGTTTACGACTCCCAAAAAGTAGTTGATCTTAAAAATGATATTTGGCTAGTTACTGCTAAATGTTTCATTCATAAAAATGGCACAGAGTATTCGGATACTCAATTAAGAAATGCTTCAGGAAAGCGATTTCAAAGAAAGGATTTATTAGAATCTATCCTTCAAAATCTATAAGATTTACTATGCAGTACCTTGCACTCTGCGAATGAGTTTTTTCAATTTGATTAGTTGAAAGTGTTATCCTTGTTGTATTCTGATTTAAAACACTCTGCATTTACTCTGCACTCTGTGATTCAATGTTGACTTAGTTTGCGCTATTTCAGTAATTAGTCTTCGAATATTCATTTATAGCATTGCAATGCTCATTTTTTAATTCCTAAATCATTAATCAATGAGTTATTTATCAAAGCCAATGTATTCCCTTACGGTAGAGGAATATATTGAATTAACAAGAAGAATAATTGCCGAAGAAACTAAAAAGCAAATCAATGAAAAACTAAATCAAAAATCAGTCGAAAAAGCCGAAGATGATATTATCTTCTTCGATGATGTACTTAAGATTACAGGTTATAAAAAGTCAACGCTTTATACCAAGATTAGCAGATATGAAATTCCTGTCTTATCTAGGCGTACCCCTTTGACTTTTTCTAAAAAAGCTCTTTTATACTGGATCAATGATGGTCGTCCATCTGTTATTGAACAGGATTCTATTCACCATATAAATTCAAAGTTATGTTAGGAATAGAGCCAGGTCTAATTAATCCAGAAGCAGAATTTTTAAGTATCAAGGAAATTGGAAAACTCTTTAGCCCTCCTGTATCTCATGTGAGTTTATGGAAATGGCAGAAAACTGGAAAAATTCAGTTAACTGCTTATGTACTGGGCAACAGAAAGTTCTACAAGAAAGATGACGTTCTAAAGGAAATAGAACGTCATAAAGAAAATCCTATTCAACCTTATAAATACTAATCTTATGAATCAAGAATTATTGACAAAAGAAAATGTTTTGGCTAAAGTAGATTCATCTGATTTGTTGAATTATTATTTAAAGCCTTTTCATTCAAAGAATGATCTAAAACAAGGAGAACATATATCTAATCCATTTTTAAACGAAGTTCAGAAAACACCTTCTTTTAATATTTATCATGGTGCATTAGGCTTGTGGCGATATAAAGATTTCGCTACAGGTGATGATGGAGATGTATTTGATTTAATTATGCAATTAAAATCCTGTGATTTCAAAGAAGCCTTGAGCCTGATTAATCAAGATTTTTGTTTAGGCTTAGGAGCTGATAGTAAGCCTGATTTTAATATAGAAATACTTGCTTGGTCAGAGCTGAATTTGAAGTATTGGTCGGTGTATGGTATATCACGTTTTATATTAGAAAAGTATAATGTTATTCCAATTCAATCTTATGAAAGAAGGAATAAGTCAGGTGAATTGATGACTATAGATGCGAGTGCAAATGATCCTATTTATTCTTATCGAATAAGTAGTCAATGCTATAAGTTATATCGACCGTATAGTTCCAATTTTAAGTTCTCATGGTTGGGGCAGAAGCCTTTGGATTATGTGTTTGGAAAGAATCAATTACCTTTAAATGCAGATAAGGTATTCATTACTGGAGGAGAGAAGGATGTATTGTCTTTATCGGCTCATGGTATAAATGCCATTTGTTTGAATAGTGAAACGGCTAGTCCTTCCAAGGAGTTAATTGATGAATTAAAATCGAGATTCAAAGAAGTATTTGTATTGTATGATCTTGATGATACAGGTAAAAAACAGTCTCAAAAAGTCTGCGAGCAATTTGGATTGAAGAAAATGAATTTACCTGATGTGATGCTTAATAAAGAAGGAAAAGATGTTTCAGACTTTTTTAAACTTGGTTATAATTGGAATGATTTTGAATTAGAAGTAGAGGATTATAGTGCATCCATAATGGAAGGTGATTACCTGCAATTACTATTGAATACTCAACAAAGGCTGAATCAAAGGAAGTCTGAAGAAATCAAGAAAGTTGCTCCCATTCTTACGCATTTTGATGAAGCTTTAATTTATCCTAGAACTATAAATATTATTCAAGGTAAAGCTGGTGTGCATAAGAGTCGATTAGCAGAAACGATTTGAAGTGCTCTGATTAGGAAAGTTTCTTGTAAGAATGACTTACTAGGATTTAATACCAATAGAATGCAGAAGCCAACCGTTTGTTATGTGGATACAGAAAGAAACTTGACGGAACAGTTTCCCTATGCAATACAGCAAATATTAAGAAAAGGAGGCTTTAATATTAATGATAATCCTGCTAATTTTGATTATATCTCTCTTTTAGAAGTTCCAAGAAAAGATCGTTTTAATGCTTTGACCGAATATCTGAATTATGTTAGAAATAAGTATTTAGGAAACATCATGATTGTATTGGATGTAGTAACAGATTGTATCAAAGATTTTAATAAGTCTGAGGATAGTATGGAGCTGATTGACCTAATGAATAGCACTATCAATAAATATGACGTTACTTTTATTTGTCTGATACATGAGAACCCTGGGAGTGCGGATAAGGCAAGAGGTCATTTAGGAACTGAGTTAATGAATAAATCTAGTACTGTAATGCAAGTTGGATTTGAAAAAGGGAAAAACGGTAAATCAAGTGATTTAATTGTTTTAAACTTTTTGAAGACAAGGAGTACGAAACGATTAGAACCTCTATTTATGGTGTATTGTAATCAATATCATGGATTGGTTCAGGCTTCTCCTGATGCTGTCGCTGAAATGGTTCAGTCTAGACAATTAAAGGCTGAGATTCCTGAGATGGTAGAGTACTTACAGAATTATATCAGTGAAGCTGTTTCAAGTAGGGTATTGCTAAATGATATAGCGGATGAGTTTCAGTGTAGTACTAAAATCGCTAGAACACGATTAAAGGAAATCTGTGAGCAATATATTCATTTGAAAAATCAGCAGGGTGAATTGTGTCATTTAGAAAAGGTGCAATTAGGCAAAGAAGTGTTTTATCAGTTTAAAGTTCTTGAACGAGTAAATAAAGCTTCTTAAGTAAAACTGAAAAAACGTTGGACATTGGAAAGGTTATATATAAATACCTTTCCAATGTCCAACGTTTTTTCAAATAGATATATCAGTATATAAATGAAAGTATATTTATCTAAATACAAGACAAATTAATGTAGATGAATTTGAATTAAATGGATCTCAATATGCTTCTATTTATTTTGGATTCAATTAAATTTGATTAAGAACGATTAACCTTGATTAACTTAGTTGTAAAGTGTTGACATTACAGCGTTTTCATCGTATTTTAAATAAAAAAATATTATGGAAAAATCAATTGATCCCTTAACGGGAGAAACCTTTATGAGAACAAGAAGTAATCAAGTTTTTGCTTCCCGTTTAAATCAGATTAAATTCAACAATTTTAAAGCACAGAAAAAAAGAAAATCGAAAGAGAAGATTAATAAGATACTGGATAAAAATTATAATGTTTTAGCATCTATAGTAAACGGTAAAAAATCAACTGTAAAAAGTTATGACTTTCTTTTAGGAGCAGGATTTAATTTTTCTTGTGTTACGCATCATGTGAAGCACGAACAAAAGAAATGGAATTGTGTTTATGATTATGCCTATTTAGTGATTGGAGATAAACAATTTAAGATTATTCAATTAGAAAATTAGACTATGAGTAGTGAAATGATAGAATGTTTTCAGTTAGATTTTATGAGAAATATTCCTCTTGAAATAGCTGAAATACAAGATCAAAATTTTGATCTTATAAGAAGTAATAAACAGCTTAAAAAAAGTTTATATCTATTAGGGTTAGGGCTTGGAATTTTATTAATTGCAAATATTTGGATGAATTATGAAAGAAAGCGAAAAGAAGAATTGGCATAAAGTTGTTTGGAAACACCCCGTAAGCAAAACAGTTATTGTATTAGGAACAGTCTATGGAATGGTGTTCCTATCAAAGTATTTTATTAAAGCTTCAAGTGAAGCATTAAAAGCCTGTAAGGAATTTAATACAATAACTGTTTTGCTTAC
>Ga0233401_1000893_pt1 | contig 10303 bp, 7 predicted proteins | sample 49DmetaG_FD_190067 | JGI IMG/M metagenome (GOLD analysis project Ga0233401, IMG submission 190067) | Seawater microbial communities from Monterey Bay, California, United States - 49D | ecosystem: Environmental > Aquatic > Marine > Coastal | place: USA: California | collected 2016-10-03
TTCCACCGTTTGAAATTATACTATTTTCTACTTCTTTTGTACCTGCATGAAAAACTTGCACATTACTTGAGGATGAAATTTCATTTAATCCAATAATTTCTGTACCTTTTTTATAGTCTCCAGGGTAACCTTTTGCTGCGTATACAATAGTTAAAGCATGATCATCTGCCCAATTCAGTTGATATTCATTAAGTTCACCTTTTGCACAGGCCAACATCGCATCTAATGCTTGAGCTCCAAGTCTCATCATTAATACTTGGCATTCAGGATCTCCAAACCTAACATTGTATTCCACTAATCTAGGTTCCCCATTTTTAATCATAAAGCCTGCATAGAGTACCCCATTATAGGGTGTGCCACGAATTGCCATTTCGTCTATGGTGGGCTGAATGATTTTAGAAATTGCTTTTGCAGTTACATCGTCTGTCATTATAGGTGCAGGTGAATATGCCCCCATTCCACCTGTATTTGGCCCTTGATCTCCGTCAAAAACTCGTTTGTGATCTTGAGCTGTTCCTATTGGGAGTATATTTTTACCATCTGATAAAATGAAAAAACTAGCTTCTTCTCCCTCCATGAATTCTTCTATTACAACTTCTGATCCTGCTTTTCCGAATGCACCAGAAAAAATATCTTTCAAACCATTCAAGGCTTCTTCTAATGTCATTGCTACAATGACACCTTTACCACCGGCTAAACCATCAGCTTTGACTACTATGGGTGCACCTTTTTCGTTTACATAATTTAAAGCTGGTTCCAGTTCCGTGAATCTGGCGTATTCTGCAGTTGGCGCGTTACATGCATCGCAGACACTTTTTGTAAAAGCTTTGGAAGATTCTAATTTTGCTGCAGATGCAGAGGGGCCAAACGTTAAAATATTCTTTGCACGTAAATCATCTGCAATTCCCATTGCTAACGGTGCTTCAGGACCAATAATTACAAAATAAATATCATTATCTATACAAAATTTAATTATCTCAGAGCTATTTTCAATATTCAAATCAATACATTGAGCTATTTTGGATATGCCTGCATTGCCAGGGGAGCAATATAAAGTATCGCATTTTGGATTTTGTTTTACTGCCCATGCCAGCGAATGTTCACGGCCACCAGAGCCTAAAATAAGTATATTCATGTTTTTAATTTCCTTGGCCTTTTCTTACAATGGTTCTATTGTTTGATACACAAAAAGCCAAGAGAGGATGCAGAAATGTCAGATCTAATCGACAGCCCAGGTCAGGGTGAAAATGCTCCAGAATTCTCAGTTTCTGAATTATCAAGTGTATTAAAAAGGATGATAGAAGGCGAGTTTTCAAATGTTCGTATTAGAGGTGAAGTAGGGCGTGTTTCACGGCCAGCTTCAGGCCATCTATATTTTGATTTGAAAGATGATAAATCAGTTATTGCATCTGTTACTTGGAGGGGCCAAGCTTCAAAATTGGCAACACAACCAGAAGAAGGCTTAGAGGTTGTTGCAACTGGTAAAATTACAACTTTTGCAGGTCAATCAAGATATCAAATGATTGTATCAGAAATGTCCGTGGCAGGTATCGGTGCTTTGATGGCGCAATTAGAAAAGCGCAAGAAGAAGTTAGAAGCAGAAGGCCTTTTTGATAAAAACATTAAGAAAGAAATCCCTTATCTACCTGAAATTATTGGTGTAGTTACATCACCATCGGGTGCAGTAATAAGGGATATACTTCATCGCTTAAGTGATAGATTTCCACGAAAAGTACTTTTATGGCCTGTATCTGTTCAAGGTGAAAGCTGTGCTCCCGATGTCACTGCAGCAATAAATGGCTTTAATAAACTGACACCAGGCGGTGCAATGCCTAGGCCTGAATTAATAATTGTTGCTAGAGGCGGCGGATCCATAGAAGATTTATGGGGATTTAATGAAGAATCTGTTGTTCGCGCAGCATTTGAAAGTGAAATACCATTAATTTCTGCAGTAGGTCACGAAACAGATACAACATTAATAGATTTAGCTTCTGATTTACGCGCACCAACTCCAACTGCTGCAGCTGAATATGCAGTACCTGTCAGAGCAGATCTTATGGGGTGGTTGTCATCAATGGAGGAAAGACGAGTGCGATCTTTAACTTCTAATTTGGAAATAAAGCGACAGAGATTAAAAGATCTTAGTAGAGGATTACCTACTCCAGCTGATTTAGTCGCAATGGCTGCACAACGCTTAGATGCAGTATCTGACAGATTGCCAAGAGCATTAAGCGCTGTAAGTAATAATAAAAGAACATTATTATTGCAAACAAGTGCTGGTTTGAGGGGACGCCTGTTACAGAATAGATTGATTGATCGAACTAAAGAAATGAATCGATTTGTGAAAAGTATAGAGGCCAATATAAGACTAATTATTCAACGTAATCAAAGCTCACTGGATGGGTTGGAGCGTATACGACAAACGCTTGGGTACGAAGCTACATTACGAAGAGGATATACTGTGGTTCGCAATAAAGATGGAAAATTAATAACAAGACTAAAAGAGGCTGAAGTTAATAAAGAATTAGAAATTGAATTTTATGATGGGAAAACCTCATTATTTAAATAGGTTGATTACGAATTTTTCGACTTAGAAGTCGTTTTTTTAGCTCACAAATATATTATTTATAGTTATTAAACATTAAACTAAGAAGGCGTAGATAATGGCTTTAGATCAAAAAACTGATGGCGTATGGAAATCAGGCAAGGGAAAAGGGCGCAAAACGCCAAAAGGTCGTCAAGTTAATGAGCAAGCTATTGATGATATAAAAGTACTATTAGGCAATCGCGAACGAAGGGCTGATCTTTTAATCGAGTATCTGCATTTGATACAAGATAAGTTCAAACATTTATCATCTCAACATTTGGCTGCACTTGCTGAGGAGCTCCGCCTCTCTCAAACTGAAGTATACGAAGTCGCAAGTTTTTACGCACATTTTGATATCGTCAAAGAAGGCGAAGAAATTCCACCAAGTCTGACAATTCGCGTATGTGATAGCCTGTCATGTGAATTGGCTGGTGCTCAGGATCTGTTACTTAAGCTTGGTGAGAAGTATAATAGTGGGCGCGATGTAAGGGTAGTAAGAGCTCCATGTATGGGTAGATGTGATACAGCCCCCACACTAGAAATAGGGCATAATCATATTGATAATGCAAATGAAGAAAAAGTATCTAAAGCGATAAAGGCGAATGATGTCCATGCAAAAATTCCTAATTATCAAGAGCTTAAAGACTATTCTGCAGGTGGGGGATATACAGAACTAAAAAATCTACGGGGTGGATCAAGGACTCCAGATCAAATTCAAGATGAAATACTTGAAAGTGGATTGCGTGGTATGGGTGGTGCTGGTTTTCCTTCTGGTAAAAAATGGTCTTTTGTAAGAATGAATTCTGGAATTAGATATTTAGCTGTAAATGGTGACGAAGGCGAACCTGGAACATTTAAAGATCGTTACTTTCTTGAGCGAGAACCTCATTTCTTCTTAGAGGGTATGCTGATTGCTGCTTGGGCGGTAGATGCTGAAAAATGTTTCATTTACATGCGTGACGAGTACCCAGCAGTTCTTGCTATTTTAGCAAAAGAAATAACTGCACTTGAGGATGCAGGAATCGTCGAAAGTGGGTTTATTGATTTACGTCGAGGAGCAGGTGCATACATCTGTGGTGAAGAAAGTGCGATGATTGAAAGTATTGAAGGTAAAAAAGGTTTACCTCGTCATCGACCACCATTTGTAGCCAGTGTTGGAATATTTAACAAACCAACTTTAGTTCATAATGTTGAAACGCTTCATTGGATCGCAAAAATAGCTCGTGATGGATCTGATGTATTTGGTGCTCATGGTGCACATGGCCGAAAAGGTTTGAGGAGTTATTCTGTTTCTGGTCGTGTACGAAACCCTGGAGTAAAATTAGCCCCTGCGGGAACAACAGTACGCGAATTAATCGAAGATTATTCTGGTGGAATGCTTGAAGGGCATTCTTTTAAAGCTTACCAACCTGGTGGACCATCTTCTGGCTTATTACCTGCTTCAATGGGAGATATTCCTTTAGATTTTGATACGCTACAAGAATATGGAACATTTATTGGCTCTGCTGCAGTTGTAGTATTATCAAACCATGATAGTGCTAAGGAAGCTGCTCTTAACATGCTAAAATTCTTTGAAGATGAAAGTTGTGGTCAGTGTACTCCTTGTCGTGTTGGATGTGAAAAAGCAGTCAAGCTAATGAGTGAAGATAAATGGGATCAAAATTTGCTAGAAGAACTCTCTGAAGCGATGGTCGATGCATCCATTTGTGGATTAGGACAAGCAGCACCAAATCCTATCAGAATGGTAATCAAACACTTTAATGACGAAGTTTAAGAGCCTCATTTATATCTCATATTATTTAAAACTATTATCTGATCTTATTTTATGAGAATGAGCTTTATTGAAGTCTTTTACTTTATGTAAGATAAGGTTACACAGATTTAAATTACCAGGCTTAGCGATGTCTTTTTTTAAAAAACTTAAATCAAAACTGTTTAGATCCTCTTCAAGAATTGAGGAAGGTATTGATGCCATTGTTGAAAATGAAGACAGTGAAGCTGAAAATAATTTACTAGATGATGAAGATAAGACTGGACAACAATTAGAAACTGAAGTTTTTCCAGAGCCAGAGCCAGAGCCAGAGCCAGAGCCAGAGCCAGAGCCAGAGCCAGAGCCAGAGCCAGAGCCAGAGCCAGCGCCAGAGCCAGAGCCAGAGCCAGAGCCAGAGCCAGAGCCAGAGCCAGAGCCAGAGCCAGAGCCAGAGCCAGAGCCAGAGCCAGAGCCAGAGCCAGAGCCAGAGCCAGACAACACCCAAGTTTCAAAAGAAGAGAGTTCGACTAAAAAAAGTTTTTTTGGAAGGGTTTTCAAGCGTAAAGACGAAACCAAGAAAGTTGAAAAAAAGCGTTTGTTTGATGACAATATGCTTGAAAGTCTTGAAGAACTTTTAATCAGTGCTGACATGGGCGTTGACACATCACTTCGTGTTTCTGCCAATATGGCAGAAGGTAATTTAGGCAAAAAAATATCGGTTAATGAAGTTAAAACTCTTTTAGGAGATGAAGTTGCGCGTATTTTAGAGCCAGTTGCAAAACCAATGCCTCTCTATTCTCAGAAACCCCAAGTCGTATTAGTTGTAGGAGTTAATGGCTCAGGTAAAACTACAACTATAGGTAAACTTGCATCTCAATTTCGAGCAGCAGGAAAATCTGTAGTTATAGCAGCAGGTGATACTTTCCGTGCAGCTGCTGTGGAGCAACTCCAAGTTTGGGGTGAAAGAGCCGGGGTGCCAGTTTTGACTGCTCCAGAAGGCTCTGATCCAGCCTCATTAGCTTTTGATGCAATGACTAAATGTAAAAAAGACTCAGTAGATCTGTTGATGATTGATACAGCAGGACGATTGCAAAATCGAAAAGATTTGATGGAAGAGCTAGATAAAATTGTAAGGGTTATACAAAAGAATGATCCAACTGCTCCACATAACACTCTATTGGTACTTGATGCTACTACTGGTCAGAATGCCATAAAACAGGTTGAAGTTTTTCAAGAGGTTTCAAATGTTACAGGCTTGGTAATGACTAAACTTGATGGCACAGCCAAAGGTGGAGTATTAGTTGCTCTTGCTGATAAGTTTGGCCTTCCTATTCATGCAATAGGGGTGGGTGAACAAATTGATGATTTACAAGCTTTTGATCCAAAAGATTTTGCAAAAGCATTAACTGGAAGCGATGCTTGAGTAATTACATAACTGAGATTGCTGGAACACCAACTGGCGGCCAACTTGCAATGTTCTTAGCGCTAAGTGCAGCAATTCTTCATGCAGTTTTTGGTGCTCTCCAAAAAGGGCGTTATGACCCATGGCTTTCAAGGGGTGTTATTGATTTCAGTTATGGAATTATTGCTGCGCCGTTTGCATTGTTTCTTATGCCATGGCCAGAACCTCACATGTGGTTCATTTTTGCTGGAATGGTTTTAATTCATGTGGTCTATAAACTATCGCAAGCAATGGCTTATAGCTTTGGTGCTTATACTGTTGTTTATCCTGTAGTTCGTGGAATTGGGCCATTAATTACTGTGGTTGTAGCTGGTATTGTTTTTGGAGAAAGCTTCACATTAAAACAATGGGTCGGTGTATTACTTTTATCATGTGCAATTTTGAGCCTTGCATTAGTGAATTTGTATGGATCAGAAAAATTTCAACGTAAAGAATTATATCTTGCGTTGTCTTGGGCAGTTTTAGCAGGAATAATGGTTGCTGCATATACAACTTATGATGCATATGGCATTAGGTTAACTGCTGACCCTTTTACATTTCTTGCATGGTTCTTTTTTTTGGATGGTATTTTGGTGTTTCCTTGGATTGCACTAGCAAGGTGGCAAAAAATGGAAATAACCCCAAAAATTTTACCTTTAATATACCGTGGAATAATTGGCGGTTTTATAGCAATTTTTAGTTTTGGCTCAATAATGATTGCTACTCGTTTAGATAGTGTGGGCGAGGCAGCCGTAATTAGAGAAACGTCAACGGTATTTGCAGCTATTATAGGTTGGATTTTTCTTAAAGAGACTGTAGGACCTTCTCGAGCTGTGTTAATGGGTTTAATAGCGCTAGGCGCAGTGATTGTAGAATTTGGAGGGTAAAAGATGAGTCATAAGAATATACAACCTTGGGTGAAAACTGCTTTAGAAATGGGCCCAGTTATTTTATTTTTTGTTTTTTACTCAAAGTTTAAAAATAATGAATATATTTTCTTGGGTGAAACATATGAAGGGTTTATTCTAGCTACAGCTCTCTTCATTCCAGTTTTATTAGTGGCGACTGGAATTTTATATTTCTTGACTGGAAAATTATCTAAAATGCAGGTTTTTACTGCAGTTTTAGTGGTTGTTTTTGGAGGTTTAGGAATTTGGTTTAATGATGAGAAGTTTTTCAAGATGAAACCAACAATTATATATTTATTATTTGGAGGTATTTTGGGCTTTGGGTTATTCAAAGGGCAGTCTTATTTACAGATAGTAATGGATGGGGCTTTACCGATGTCTAACGATGGGTGGATGATATTAACTAAAAGATTTATGTTATTCTTCTTCGGTTTGGCTATTGCAAATGAGGTGATTTGGAGAAGCTTATCAACGGATATTTGGGTTAATTTTAAAACCTTCGGACTACCTTTAGCCATGTTTGTATTTTTCATCACACAAGCAAAAGTAATATCCAAATATTCAAATGATAATAATTAAAATATTTTTTTGAAAGCAAATGATTTTGTTGACGTTCAGATGCTCTAAGAGTACTGACAATTTGTGGCGATTTGTAACCGGATTGTGGGCCACTTTAAATATGCCACTAAAAAGTTGAAATAATTCATTCCAACTTCGGCTAAATTTTATGGGATTAATCCCCAGGATAATATGATGGAAAATTGGAAAACACGAACTAAATTAGTACATTCAGGCATAAAGCGTAGTCAGTTTGGGGAGCTATCAGAGGCACTTTTTTTGACTCAAGGATTTGCTTACGACACGGCAGAGCAAGCTGAGGCTAGATTCATTCAAAATTCTCCAGATGAATACATTTATGGTAGATATGGAAATCCAACAATTAGAATGTTTGAAGAAAGAATGATTGCGATTGAGGGTGCTGAAGATGCATTTGCAACTGCTACTGGAATGGCTGCTGTATCAGGTGCCTTATTCTGTTTGTTAGAGCAAGGTGATCACATAATTTCTTCGAAAGCATTATTTGGATCATGTATGTTTGTTGTTGATAATATACTTCGCAGGTGGGGCATTGAAGTAACTTTGGTTGATGGTACTGACCTCGATCAATGGCGTGATGCAATGCAGCCAAATACAAAAGTTTGTTTTCTTGAATCTATTTCAAATCCTACATTAGAAGTATGTGATATAGCAGGTGTATCTAAAATTGCTCATGCAGGCGGCGCTAAACTTGTAGTCGATAATGTCTTTGCGACGCCATTATTTCAACAAACATTAAAATTAGGTGCTGATGTAGTAATATACTCAGCAACTAAACATATCGATGGGCAGGGGCGTTGTCTTGGTGGCATAGTTCTTGGAACAGAAGAATATATTCAAGATGTATTCATTCCATTTAATAAGCATACTGGAACAGCAATGAGCCCCTTTAACGCTTGGGTGATGTTGAAAGGCCTAGAGACCATATCATTAAGATGTGAAGAGCAGGCTAATAATGCTCAAAAGATTGTTAATGCATTAAAAGACAATAAAAATATTAATAGGATATTATACCCTACAGATGTATCTCATCCTCAATATGAATTGGCAGCCTCTCAAATGACAAAGGGTGGAACAGTTGTTTCATTTGAATTAATGGGCGGTAAAAGTGCAGCTTTTAGATTTATGAACGCTTTAGAAATTATTACTATTTCTAATAATCTAGGTGATGCAAAGAGTTTAGCCACTCACCCAGTTACAACAACGCATAAAAATATGGCGATTGAAGCAAGAGCCGCTGCTGGCATTACAGATGGATTTGTTAGGCTTTCAGTGGGAATAGAAGACCCCGAAGATCTTATTTTAGATTTGCTACAAGCACTTGAAAAAGTTTAATAATGTTAGCATTTTATAAAGAATATACTTAATGTCTTTTCTATTGTAAAAATTGCCGGTTAATTCGTAACCGCTCTGGTAATCTTAATGTTAAATGTTTAAAAATAATTAAAACGGTTAAACCAAGGAGTAAGTGATGAATATTCACGATCCAGCTATTGAGACCCAAGAAGACGTTATAAGGCCTTCCCAAGCCGAAGCTGAAGCTGCAGTTCAAACCTTATTAAGGTGGGCGGGAGATAATCCTTTAAGAGAAGGTTTGCAGGACACCCCAGGCCGTGTTGTCAAAGCATATAGCCAATGGTTTAGGGGTTACAGAGAAGACCCTCAAGCTATGCTTCAACGTACTTTTGAAGAGGTTGAAGGATATAATGAAATGGTTTTATTGAAAGATATTCGCTTTGAAAGTTATTGTGAGCATCATATGGCTCCAATTATTGGCACTGCTCATGTTGCATATGTTCCTACTGATAGAGTTGTGGGTATTTCAAAGTTAGCCAGAGTCGTTGATGCTTTTGCTAAAAGACTGCAGGTTCAAGAAAAAATGACTGCACAAATTGCAAATACAATCGATGAAGTTCTTCGACCAAGAGGAGTTGCCGTTGTCCTTGAGGGAGAGCATCACTGCATGTCAACAAGGGGTGTTAATAAACATGGAGTATCTATGGTAACATCTGCAATGCGGGGAGATTTTCAAAAAGATCGTGAATTAAGGCGAGACTTCATGGGTATAATTGGAAATCCACGTTCATCTATTTAATCAAATTCTAATTATTACAATTTGGAATTTACAGAGATTTCTTGACACTTTGGTAGGCATTCGCCAAATCTGCAATTATGTTTGATCTACGACCGGCAGGTTATGTTATTGGTTTATTATTAATGGTTCTTGGTTTGACTATGGTCATTCCTATGGGTTTAGATTGGCTTGATGGATCAATAAACTGGATTTCTTTCGCCTTGTCATCATTTATTACTGTTCTCATAGGATCAGTTGTATGCTTATCTTGTCAAAATAAAATAAAAGTAAATCTAAATATCCAACAAACCTTTTTTTTAACAACAAGTGTTTGGTTAGTACTCCCCATCTTTGGTGCTTTGCCTTTTATTCTAGGTGAACCAAATGCAAGATTCACGGATGCTTTTTTTGAAGCAATGTCAGGCTTTACTACTACAGGGTCTACTATATTAGATTCATTGGATAAATTGCCTAGAGGGTTGCTTTTATGGCGTGGATTGATGCAATGGTTTGGAGGGATAGGAGTTGTTGTAGTTGCAATGGTTTTCTTACCTGTTTTACGTGTTGGAGGAATGCAAATATTCCGTACAGAAGGGTTTGATACTTTTGGAAAAATACTACCTCGTGCGGCAGAAATTTCACGTTCAATATCATCAATTTATTTAACATTAACTATTTTGTGTTTGGTAGCGTACTCAATTGCAGGAATGTCTTTTTTTGATGCATTGGTCCACTCAATGACAACTATAGCCACAGGTGGTTTTGCAAATTATGATAGCTCATTTGGTGGAATGGGTGCGGCGGTTGAATATGTTGCAGTAATATTTATGATTTTAGCAGCATTACCTTTTGTCCGTTATGTTCAATTGATTGGTGGGTCACTTAGATCTTTCGTATCTGATTCACAGGTAAAGACTTTTTTGGTTACTGCAGGGGCTGTAATATT
>Ga0233401_1000897_pt1 | contig 10290 bp, 11 predicted proteins | sample 49DmetaG_FD_190067 | JGI IMG/M metagenome (GOLD analysis project Ga0233401, IMG submission 190067) | Seawater microbial communities from Monterey Bay, California, United States - 49D | ecosystem: Environmental > Aquatic > Marine > Coastal | place: USA: California | collected 2016-10-03
TTAAGTTCTTTAGACTTTGCTTTCTTATTAATTTTCTTAAGCGAAATACCTACACACGTACGATTTACAAAATGTTCTAAAATAGATTTTTGTAAACCTCTAACAGTTGCTGTATTTAAAGACTTAATATCAAAGTTTGGTGCAACGGCCCAGATGTCACCAGGATTCCATTTATCATCGGTGAACTTTGGAAAGTCGTTGTTTTTGAATGCTTCATTCTTTGCTTGATAAATTGCTTTCATCAATTTAGAATCACGGTGGAATGTCATACCCTTTTTAATATAACCTTCTTTAATTAGAAGTTGCGCTGAAAGATATGAACTGTTTTTCCAAGCATCATCAATTGCCAAAATTTCTTTTAATGATGTCTTACCAACATCGACTTTTTTAAATGCACTTGTTAAAACTTCATCGGTATAATCATCAATTGGTGTAGCAACTCCTAAATCTAACATTGCTACACACCAAACACATTGCGCCGCTTCTGCAATTGCGGTTTGTAACGTACCTCCACCGGCACCTGCTCCTCCACCACCAAATGGTGCAGACTTTTTCAATTGACTAATCTTAATTGGATTGCCTTTCGTGTCAAGCATAGCAAAGATGTTTCCATCTTTTTCGTATTGATCGATTGCTTTCATAGCGCCATCGATATCACCCACGATTATTGTACCACCTTTTACAAGTTCAAGTGGTTTCTTGGCTTGAATTAATTTACGAAGAATATCAGTACGAGCTTCGCCTGTTTTTGAATTAGGTTTCCCTAATTCGCCAGATCCAAGGTTCGTTCCTTCTTCTAAATATTTTGCAAATGATAATAAATTAAGCATACGTTTCGATCATTCGTGTTAAATCGCCATCTGATATATTTACTCCTGATTTAAGAGTACCTGCCTGCATGTTCAAAGCGCGGGAAAGTTTACGTAAGTTAGCAGTTTGTTTAGACGTACCTTTACGAAGTAAGTCAACTGTCTTTTTACGTGCTGCGGAATCAAGTTTTAAGTCACCGTCTAATTTAATTTTATCAACAATGGTTTCCATGAAGTCATAGATTTCGCTTTCAGTTGGATCGATCTCAATCATAAATGCTCGAGTACGTAATGCGCCATCAGGATCAAGTTTATCCATCTTCAAATTAGAGATAAAAATAACTTTACCCGTAAATTCGAAGAAGCGCGGTATTTTGTTATCATCAATTAGTTCTTGAGGATCTTCATAATCGTCAGGCTCAACAACATTTTTTCCCATTTTATTCCATACAAGCTTTCTAACTTTCTTAGTATCAGTTGCTGCTTTAAACATATTACGAGATTCTTGATCTTTTAGCGCATCGTCAGAATCATCAAAGAAAACAATTTCGTTTTGATGTTTAAACAACAGTGAATAGATACCTGCAGCAGATGCTGTACCAGTATTTTTGAAATAGCCATTTCCATCAGAAAGGCCCATACCATTTAAAACTTTTTCGACTGTAAATGTTTTACCAATACCACCTCGACCTGCAACAAATAATGCATTCGACGCGCCAGATACAGTCATCTTAATTAAATTTTCTAAGTCAGCAAGTTGCTTTTCATATGTAAGCTTTTCACGATTTGCTTCAAACTCATCCAATTGAGAATTATGTGAATAAGTTTCTTTTGCTGAACCACTTCGGACCGTGCCACTTACTGCACCAATTGCACCAAGAATATTTGACTTTTGTGAAAGAAGTTTAGTTACATCCTTTTTACTACCTTTCCAAATATATTGTCTACCTACCTTTTTAATAATAGCAGGATTCTGCGCTTCCATTTCATCAAAGATTTTAATACCTACAGACTTCCAAACTTTAAATACCTTTTGTTTAGTAAATCCTGGACTTGAAATAAGACTTACCACATTGTCGTAAGCATCTTCAGGATCAACAGCCTCAGTAATAAGGTTTAATTCACTTGAATCAAGTTCTTCTTTTAACGAAATATCGCTTGGATAAGAAATAAATTTACCACTTTTCACTTTACCACTTTTCACCATATCAGCAACTTGAGGAAGTACTTGGACTAATGATACGTCTCTATCAAATGAGATGTGGTATGTTGGTCCTGAAGTTGAACCATTCCACATATCAATCGATGTTAAGTTTTGCGAATTAGCTCCACCAACGCTTTTCCAATTAAAGCGAATTGATTCAATCTTTTTACCAGGTGCATAATATCTTAAGCCGTATCCTGCACCATTTGAGTTCTTAAATTTTTCTAATCCTAAATTAGCAAACATGGACTTAATGCCTGTTTTCTTTCTTAAATATTTTAGGATAATATTGCCAGCCTTTTCTAAAGAGCTAGTTGCGAGTTCTTCCGTAATATAATCTTTAAATTGCATAGTTCCCATAGTGTGTTAAATTTAATGTGTTTGTTAAATCTATTTATAACAAAACACTCTTTAATAATTGGCCCATTTGCAATTTTTCCATTGACTTTGTTCAAACCATCGTATAAATAATCCTCGTTCACGGCCGTGAGCTTCAATTTCCCAAGGGTGATCGTAGTAATTTAAAGACTCAAGATCGACTGTTTTGCCTTTCCACTTGCACAATTTGATTGTTCGAGAAAAATCTTTTAGCTCTCCTCGAGCGTATTGCTTTACGTGGACCATCTCATGCGCTACAGTTGAAAGCATTTCTTGCAAAGGCTGCGATGAGTTAATGCGCATAGTAAATTCACGAGGTCTATTACACAATTCATCTTCCCATATACAGTCGCCAGATACACCATCCTTTTCATCAAGCTTATTAATTAGTTGAATATTAACAAAAAGTTTATTTTGCAGCCGAGGCATTAGATGTAACCCAATCCAATGAGCAATATCGCCAGCCATTTCCCTTTTCTTTGAACCTGAACCTATTACTGTAATAAACATTATATCTTAAATGCGCTAAAGTCATTGTTCACCGGTGCAGAAGGTGTAGTAATTTCATCGCTTGATAATGTTTGTGCTGAATCTTCTACATCGTATAATCGCATTTTAGATCGATCAATTCCAACGACGAATCTTTTATCTTGTGTTGGATCGTTATATCGATTCTTAAGCTGTTTGACCATAAGCTGATTCATACTTTCAAGTTGTTCTGTTGAAATAAGAGCAAGCATTAAGTCGGCAGTTGCTGGTAAACCAAATGATTCTGATGTATCAGTGAGTTCAACATCGGTATTACCAAATCCTGTACGAGTAACCTGTGTTGCAGACCAAATAGGAATATTGTTTTCAACCGCAAGGCCACGTAGTTCTTCAGCAATTGCTTTAATAAGTGAATACGTATTCACTGAACCGCCAAGGCCTTTCATTCGAGAACTACCACAAATATTCAAATAGTCAATATAGACTACATCTGGTTTGAAATCTTTCTTTAGCTTAAGTTCATCTAAGAGCGCTCTGAAATGTCCAACATGAGCTGTTGCGGTTGGATATTCTTTAACAATAAGTTTTCCTCGTGTTTTTTCTTTGAGCTTGTGCACTTTGGAATTAAATAGTTCCCGAGGCAACGTCTCAAGCTGATCAATCGGCACGTCAAATAGGTTTGCATCGATTCGTTCAGCAATCCTTTCTTCTGCCATTTCCAAGGTGATATAAAGCACGTTTTGTCCTGCGGCGAGATTGGCAGAAGCAAAGTGGCACATAGCCAAAGACTTTCCAACACCTGTACCTGCAAGTATGATATTGAGAGTTTTGTTTGAAACACCACCTTTGGTAATAGTGTTGAACATAGATAAGTCAAAAGGTATTTTATCTTCTTGAAGATGATAGAAATCAAATCGTTTTTCTGAGTTTTCAAAATAATCGTGACCAACATTAGTATCAAAAGACACCTGTAATGCCTTTGATAAAATACCGGGGATAGCACCGTCGGTTAACTGTGTGTCCTTTCCATCTATGATGCCAATTGATTTTATGATTGCAAGATATACTGCTCTTTGCTTACACCATTCCTCGGTCGAGTTCAGTAGCCATTCTCGTTCCACTTCTTCATGATTTTTCAAGTCAACAATGAGATTATGAATTTCATTACGAATTGATTTATTTATATAATCAGACTTTTGGAACTCAACATCAAGTGCTGACGATGAAGGTAGCTTATTAAATTTTTGTAAAAACTGCAAAATAAGCTCGTAAACAGGCTTATGCTCGTTTTCAAAATAGTCTGCCTTTATATGTGGCAGAGCTTTTCTACAATATTCTTCGTCGTGTGTTAAGTTTTTAAGTATTAGCGTTTGTAGATTTGTCATTATTTAGTTGTTCTTCAAGTAACTGAGTCAATATGTCTCCCATAAAATTCTTAAAATCTTCTGAATTTTGAAGTTCTTCTTTGTTAAGATTTTCGGGGACTTCATCAAGTTTAAAGTCAAATTTCACGTTAAGTTGTACGTTGGCCTCATCTTCGTGTAATGTAACTTTACCATAAGTATATACTACACCAAGATAGGGACCTTGTACAACCTTAAGTGAATAGAGTTCACTCGAAGGTTTTTCAACGAATTGAACTGTTTCGTCAATATTAATCATTATTTTCTACCACTGCCACTTCTTCTTCACCGAGAATAGACTTATAAGCTACCTTATAACGCTTTTCAATGTGTTGAGCAAAATCCGTATTATTAAAGACGTTATCCCAAAATTCTTTTTTCAAGGTGTCTTTCATGCGTACATTGCCAGAAAGTTCTTCACCTGTTTCGGGATTCTTTGCTTGATACCAACCATTCTTAGGTTTAATAACGTATCCTGTTTCAAGGGCAACTTCTGTAAGGCCTGACCATTTTTCAATACCGCCTTCCCAAGAAACTGAGATTGGAATCTTCGACTTTTCCTTCACAAATCGTGACTTTTCGACATTGACTACAAAGTCGTATCCTACAACTTCTGTACCAACTTTGTCTTGACGACGACCAATAATCCATACGTTATCTGCTGAGTACATTACGCCAGTACCACCTGAAACGATTTGCTTAGGGAATAACCCTTGTTCCATATAAGTATGATTAATTGCTAACAGTGGTACATCTTTGAGCGTAAGCATAGGAGTAATCATACGGAACAAACCTTTAAGTGCCTTTGCACGTGTCATGTCCGCAACTGACTTCATATTTTCAGCATCTTCAACTTCCTTTTTAGAAGCGATATTACCTACCGAGTCAATAACGACAATTACTTTTTCTTTACGTTCAATTTCATTTAGCTGATGAACAAGATCAAATTTAAGTTCTTCAATGTTTGTAACAGGCGTATGAAGTACACGACTTGTATCTACGTCGAATGCTTCGAAATAAGACTGAGGTGAACCAAATTCTGAATCGTAGAATAGTAGTACTGCGTCCTTGTGCTTTTTCAAATAAGCACTTGCCATAAGCAATGCAAATGAAGTTTTAAAGTGTTTTGATGGACCAGCTAAAACCGTAAGTCCTGAAGCCAATCCTCCATCGATCGATCCTGAAAGTGCAACGTTTACCATTGGCACTGATGTGGTGGTGAGTTCTTTTTCACCGAATAGTTTCGAATCTGCAAGCACTTCAGTACCAGTAGTTCGAGATGATTTTTTTAGTTTTTCTAATAGTGACATATATTTCCTTAATTAATAGCTATATTATACCATAAGTTATGATATTTGTATACCCCTAAATAAAAGTTTCTAGGGTTTGAGGAGTTTCTTCGTAATCTACAACTCCAGTTTTATTGTCGAAAACCGCGAATTCGGCTTCTCTTGTATCTAGTTTTCCATCCAACCAATCGTGAATATTTTGAGCCATATCCTCCGCGGTTGTAACCGGAACATTTTGACAAATCATATTTAGATTTTTTCTTCCACCTTGAAGTTGAAAATCGCTTGGCATTTTCATAATTGCTAAACATTCACGAACAGTAAGATATCGATCTTCATCAGGATGAGTTAAGCACGTAGGCATATGACCAACAAAAGCTCCAATATAGTCTTTTGGTATTTCGGTTGTTTTCCTCATAATGTTACCACCTGATTCAAGCTTTTTATGAATTTCTAAGCAGCGCTTAGCCTGTTTGTCAAACCCATTTGCAGCCATCCATTCTGAAACTTCATCGTATTTAATACCACGGTTTTCCAAATAATCAAGAGGATTAATTGTTTTCTCAATCTTTTCTTGAAATTGCTTGTGAGTAATTCCACCTTCAAGCTCTTCTAAAACGTACTTATAAAACGGATTATCGCTTGGCTTATGCTTATTAGTAAGCTCATTCATTGGATCGTCTTCTGAAACAAATGCATTTCGAATAGTATCTTCAATCTTTTCATGTGGACGACGATAAAAAAGCATATGAGGAATGCGATTGCCTTGCCAAAAGAAGTAAAACGATCTATCGCGAGTTTGACTTAACCCATGCATTTTTGATTTTGTTTTATACAACGACATAGTATAACCATTTTCCTTTGCTATTTTACGGAGTTGCTTAACAATTGGTGCACCCATCTTAGACGCAAGTCTTGGTGCATTTTCTCCCCAAAATACTTTAGGTTTTACTTTACTTAAAACATATTTTGCAGATTCAATCATCCAATCATTCGCTTTATTATCAGTAGAAGCTGATGGGCTAAGAGAGGATAACCCCGCACAAGGACAAACCGCGTTAACAACATCAACATGATCTGTTCTACCATTACCTTCATCAATTACGTGATAAGGCACTTCATGATTATAGTGTTCCAATAATTGAGAATCATTCGCTGCAAAAGCGCTGTATGATAAAATATACTTAGGCTTTTTTGCAAAGACGTTTTCCATTGCTAGGGTTTCACCACCAATAAGTGGTACACATGATGCGTAACTATATGACATTTTTAATATTCTCCATTATATCTTTAAACGTATATGATGCATCTTGGTGAAGTTTATAAAACTCATAAGCATCATTTCTCATTTTATTGCGTTTTTCGGTGTTATCGTAAAGTTGTAACATCTGATCGAGCGTTTCATCAAAGTTGTTTTCATCAAACCAAATTGTTCCAGAGTTTTCGTGTTCTGAAAGTTTTCCGCCATAGTGTCTATGAGTACAAGCATCACCATACCTTTTATTGAATACTGGTATTGTTCCTGTGCATACAACTTCACAGTGAGTGTATTCAATTGAACGTTGAATGAAGTGAGGTTTCATTCTTGAAAGTTGATATCCAAAGCCAACCTTTGACATTCTTTCAAGCATTTCCTCTTGAACGTATGGACCAAAGACTTGTACATGTGAGCCATGAGCTTCTGACAAATCATATTCATTGGGGTTTTCTGCAAGTAGATTTTCAAATTCAGATAGTTCTCTAAATCCTAAGAAAGCAGGTGAACGCTCAATGCCTTCGTACGTAGTAAGCATGTCGTTTAGCATTAAGTAGTTGTTATGGTACTTAAACATTTCGATATAGCCTTTCCAAGAAGTTGTTCTGCCAATCCACTTATGATGATGTTGATCTTCACAGGTTTCTTTCCAATACTTTTCTTTTACTTCATCGAAATACATTCCAGGCTGAAAGGCCACAATAGGTGTTCCTTCTTCTTCACCAAATAGTGTAACACTGCCTCCTACTTTTTCACCTGCGTATTTTGCAAAATCATTTGTTGTTGAATGAACAAATATAATATTAGCTCGTTCAATTGCTTCATCTAATCCACCATTGCGACGAATAGATGCCATCGCGTGGTCGTGTTGAATTAAAGCAACCGGTATTTTAATTTCAGACAACATCCTTTTAAAATTTTCAATTGCTTCTTCTTTTAAGCTTAAAGCAGGCAATGAATTTATAATAGCAATATCAGATTGATTTACTTCTTCAATCATCGCATCAACTTCATCATCTTTTGAGAACTTAAGCTGATGGATGTTATCAGTGTTATGAGCATTTTTTCTTGTCCAAGATTTATCTTTAGACGCAAATACCTTATACGTATAATCATTGCGCTCGTAATACTTACATTGCTCAATGGTAAATTTAGTCACTCCGCAACCTTCAATGCCGCGGCCCATTATAATTGATATATTTTTCATAAATTCATTAGCCAACATATCGCAACACCGAGTGCTACAAATAATGCTATTGTCATATCTATTGGAATCATAGTTCGTCGTCTTCGTGTGTATAGATTTCTTCGTTAATCGTCAAACCGCTTAAGTTTTCCCATAAGGTACATTCGAAAATTAAGTCACCCCAATCATCTTCGCCAATTGCAAGAATCCAATCTGGTGGACTTTCAGACCAACCTGTTCCATGTTTATAATGAATATGGCTTTCGTTTGAATCTTCTTCAAGTCGAATAGTCAAAGGTTTACCATCAACCTCCAATTCATAGTTTGTAGTCTTTTTGAAATAAACCTCATTAGGTTCTTGTGTTAGTTTAATTTTTGCCATAAATTTATTTATCGTTATTTAAGGTACGTTACTTTTACGCCGGCTTCTTCTAGATAGTCCATTCCTTTTCCACAAGAATCGTTCCATCGTATGTTGCTGGCTTCTCCCATAACAACTTCTTTTATGCCGACTTGAATAATAGCTTTAGAACATTCATGACAACAGGGTAATCCGTGCACATACATTGTTGCACCATTAAGTGAAACTCCGTTATGTGCACAGTTGTATATCGCATTCATTTCAGCATGGACAATGCGATCATATTTTGTTTCGCGGTTCTTATATAATTCATCACTATCGTCCATGCCTCGAGGAAAGCCATTATATCCCTGAGACAACACTTGTCCTGATTCGCCAATAACTACTGCACCGCATTGCGTTGAAGGATCTTTCGACCATTGCGCAATATCACGAGCTAAATCTAAATAGCGTTTATTCCATTTATTACTCATCTTCGATAAATTCGCTTTTCAAATCATACAAAGACTTTGATTCCTTCTTTAAGTCATCTAAAGTAATTTTACGATTAAGAAAATCGCGATCGATGTTTTGGCCATCAATTCCATTACGCATATACGCACCAATGAATGACGCATAGTTGATTAAGTCTTTACAAGAATCTTCGATTGATTCAAAGTTTTGCTTATAGTCGGGATCTTTTTCCATAGCCTCAATGACCGAATACATACGAAGAACTTTAGCATAAACAATATCTAAAATCGTAAGTACACCTCGAGGGTAGTAATCCGCTTGCTTAATCCAAGACTTTTTGTTTTGATAGTCATCTGACTTTTTAAGCTGCAATGCAATTGCTTCATTAATAATTTTAATTGATTCTTTATCCATAGTTATTATTATACACCAGGTTTAGGCTTTTGTAAATTGTTTACGTTTAATAATTTAAATGTGTCCATTGACGTTGATTCCTTTATTGCTTGTTTCAAAGGGAGCATACCTTCAAACTTAAAATAAAGCTTTTGCCCTATTTTATAATTGTTTTCAATATTCTGTGAAAAGGCAACAATGTGAGTAAGTTCTTTTATGCTATAAGACTCAATCATTTTACTGACGCCCGTTAAACAGACATTAGGATGCACCATTGGCTTACGCTTTAGATCGATAAGGATGTTTTCATCATATTTCCAATCGTGCCTCCATTGGTAATCTTCTTTCTCACCTGTTTTTGGATTAGTTGCAATTTCACCTACTTTCATTTTACCTTCGCGTTTCGCGGTAAGTTCTAATGCTAAAGCATCTACGTTTTCTCTATTGCTGTATGAACCTTTAGCAAACTCTTCATCAAGTCTATTAAGCAACCACTCATCAACTACGTAAGAGTGCGTATTAATTATTTCTGCAATCTCTTCAATCATGTATGTTTCGTATTTGTGGGAAAACTAATTGCTTCCATAGTGTTACCAAACGCTTGATCTGCAAGAGAGATTGTTTCTTGTCGTTTGTTTTCAAGATCAATATAGTCATCAATAAATTTAAAGTGACGTTCGTAAACGTGCATTGAGCCAACATTCCAATAGATGTTACCAAGTTCAACTTTAAGTTCGTGGCACATCATATCTGCCATGTACTTTTGCCAAGCGAAATCGTTACGATAGCCAAAGACTACATCATTACTACGCATTTGAACAACTACTTCGAGTTTGTTGTCGCGGATCATATATTGAACTGCGTTAGTGCAGATAAAGTCAGACATACCATTTTTGTTGTATTCTTTCCAAATACTTGGACGCGTATAAATCATAACTGCACGACGTGAGTCTGGATTCTTATGAAGTTCCATTGCGCAATTGTAGTATTGACTGAAGTTATCTTCATGAAAAGTAAGATAGCCATAGTTGGAATTAATCATACCTTTTTTATCAGATATCATTTGCCAA
>Ga0233401_1000902_pt1 | contig 10264 bp, 16 predicted proteins | sample 49DmetaG_FD_190067 | JGI IMG/M metagenome (GOLD analysis project Ga0233401, IMG submission 190067) | Seawater microbial communities from Monterey Bay, California, United States - 49D | ecosystem: Environmental > Aquatic > Marine > Coastal | place: USA: California | collected 2016-10-03
AAGTATATCAAGCAACTACCTAAGTGTGCTACATTTATACGTTGCACACAAACACACAATAGTGTGTATGAAAAATCAACTGTTGGCAAATAACAGATGATAAATAAAACTGCACAAAGGGACGAACCCAATGTGTATAGACGGACGCCGAGAGGGTCCATACATAAATCTTGCTTATTAAAGGAGAAATAAAATGACAAGACTAACAACTCTAGACCTACCACACTTTCAACGAGCTACTATTGGCTTTGACAGGCTATTTAATGAACTGAATCAACAGTTTGCAAATAGTAAATCACAAGGTTACCCACCCTACAACATTGCACAGATCAACGATGACGAATACATGATTAGTATTGCTGTCGCTGGATTTGGCATGGACAACCTTGAGATTACCAAAGACAAGAATGTTCTTGTAATTGAAGGTACTACTCCTCCAGGGGATGAAGAAGTCAACTACCTACACAAAGGTATTGGCGGACGCAACTTCCGTAGAGAGTTTACACTTGCTGATCACGTAGAAGTAGAAAATGCAGGCCTTGAATTAGGTATGCTAAACATCTATCTAAAACGTGAAGTGCCTGAAGCACTACAGCCAAAGAAGATTGAAATTAGAGACACATCGGTCATTGATGGCTCAGTAGAGTAAATGTCTAGGGGGAGGTAATACTCCCCCACTTTTAGGAGAAACAAATGAGTATAGATACAGATATTGTAATCGATGAAAAGGTAGTTATTAAAGAAACTATACCTCCAAAATATAATGTCATTTTGCTTAATGACGAACATACCCCAATTGATTTTGTAATTCGCATACTACAGCAAATTTTCAAACATTCTCAAGAAACTTCTGAACAACTTACAATGAAAATCCATAATGAAGGATCTGCGGTAGTTGGAACATATAATTACGAAGTAGCAGAGATGAAGGGAAACGAAGTATTGTCTTTGGGGAGAAATAACGGATTTCCTCTGCAATGTAAACTAGAAGAGACAGAATGAGTAATTTAAAAGAACTAACTTGGGAACATCATAAGAACGCTGAACGACAAGAATTTGTTAAAGAACTTATGAGCGGAGATATCTCTAAAGAGAGATATGCTATGTTTCTGTTTAATTTGCATCCTCAATATAACTTATTAGAAGTATTGAGTATGTTACATGACTTATTAGACCTAAGACGTAGCCCACAAATACACGACGATTATCAAGAATTATGGGGCGAAGCGAATCCGGATCAACCACCATTATTACCTGTTGTCAAAGAATATATGGACCATTTAATGACTATCAAAGATGATCCTAATAAATTAATGGCCCACATCTATGTAAGGCATATGGGCGATTTAAGTGGAGGACAAATGATTTCTAAAAAAATTCCAGGCAAAGGACTCTTATATAAATTTGATCAACCTGTTGATGAACTTAAAGAAAAAATCCGCACTAGATTAGATGATAGTATGGCAGAAGAAGCTAAAATTGCTTTTGACTTTGCAACACAGATGTTTAAAGAAATGGCGGAGGCAGATAATGAGTGCGATTTGGGATAGATTAATAGATTGCAAAGATGAAATTATAGATATCTTTAATGAGAAAGCGACAGAATATGAAGAACCAGGACTTGACCATTTTAATACTGATGACGGTGGCTGGATTAATCGTGTGTGGCGTAATGATAGCATCCGTAGGGCACATATTGATGTGGTAGATGCTCGTGAGAGTAAAGGTTTGTGGATGATGCATGTATGTTGTTTCCCACAGCTAAACAACGATGCACCAATTTACGGTTTTGATGTTATTGCAGGTAAGAACAAAATGACTGGTGCATTCCACGACTTTTCACCTAGCAGTACATTTGATCATCCTATGATTGACGGATACTATGAAAGCGTAGAAAATTTTATTCCTAAAAAACAACGCGAACTACCTGAATGGGCTACAAACATCTTTACAGGCAAAATGCTTGCCGCAGGCAATGTCAAAGATGAACAAGAAGCAATAGCTATAATTGAAATTGCTACTAACAATCTACGTGCTTGGTTTGACGAAGTACCTGAATTTGATGGGCAAGGAGATAGAGAAATAGTTGCAGCATCGCAAGATTACTACTGTCATAACCAGCAACAAAATCCGCATACTGCAAACGTAATGAAAAGTTTAGGTTTGCCCGAGAAAGATGTTGAAATTTTCTGTAGAGATATGCTATTCCCTAAATTAGCATAAATATTAACAAGAAACAGGAAATAAACAATGCGTTTTACAGATTTTAAAATAGTCGAGTCAATAGTTAAATTAAACGAAGCTGCACAGACAATGTCAGCTGCTAAATGGAAAGCTACAGGCGAGACTACGCCTGTAAAATATGTTAAAGCAACTGCTAAAAGTATTAACGACAAAAGAACATTTGAATATAAAAGTGGCAAAGAGATCAAATACGGCGTAATTAATAAAATTCTAGTTAACAGTGAAGAAATGAGTCCAAAAGACTGGATGAACTATGCATTAGAAAACTTTCCGGAATGGACAACGGCTACTGAATTTGCTATTGACAGCGAAACAATAAAAACTAATCAACTATATAAAACCGAAGCAGTCAAAGGATCATTAGTTCCTAATAAAGGCGACATAGCAGAAGCAATATTAGGATCAGCTATTACAGCAAAGTTTCAAAAAGGTGGACGTGATGTTACTGCACAAGATGTAGTAAAAATCTTAAAAGGTGTTGTAGCACAAGGTAAAATAAACGACACAACTGATTACCAAACTGTTGGCGTAGAAGATGATAACCTTTTGTTTGGACTTACATTAAACTCTTCCTCAATGAAGCCTCTAAAACTTTGGATAGATGAAGATGATCCGATGAGTTCTCCGGCTGAATTTTTACTAGTAACAAAATTTGAAGTTGCTCCTGCAACAATTAAAGATCTACAAACACAAATTAAACATGCTGTTGAATACGCTAACTCTAACAAACGTGCAATCACAGCAGTAGAAAAGGCTAAAGCCGATCCTAAACAAAACAAAGTTGAAATTATTAGTGACGGAGGCGATGCTACACAACAAAGTGTAACTAAAGTTGATTTGAAGATTGCATATGATGGGCAAACTACAAGACTGTTAAGTTTAAAAGCAGGTACTGTTAAACAGTTTGGTCAAGTAAGTGGTGCTGAATGGGAAACTGTTAGTGACTTCTTTGAAAGTGTATTTGACTTTAGACTTCCTGATAATCTAAAAACAGACTTTGGATTTAGAGGTAGAGAATCAGAAGATTATAAAGAGTACAATTACGGAGAAGGTCCGTTTGCTAAGTTATATTCTGAAATGGCCAAACAAGTACAAGAATATACTAAAGGTGATAACACACAAGCCGAATACAAACTTGTACAAAAAGTTTATGATGCTATTAATTTTCATGCAACCCGAGGCGAAGAAGGTGTGACAATGGTTATTCTTTCACCGAGTGCTAAAATTGCGTATAAAGAACTAGCATTTGATGCTAGATTGTTAGCAGCACTAGAACTTTATGATCTACAAGTGGTTAACGAGCCTGGACTAGCAAATCACAGAATTAGTATTATAGGTAATTTAAAAAGCGACGAAGCAGTGCAGTCCTTGGGCAAAGACGGCGCTGTAAAAATTCCTTCAAAGAATGTTTTAGTTCAGCTGAGAACTGCACTCAGTGGCGGCGCGATTAGAAACGTTGTTGAAATGGGTGCTCTATTAAAAGATCTTGCAAATATCGAAAAGTTAGATAAAGCAGAAGCAGAACAAAAAATACAGCAAACACAAGAACCACCAGTAGATCAAACAAAACAAACTAACGAGCCTAACGCTAAGTTATAGTTATTTCACGTAAAAATAATTCTTGACAAAAACTAATTTCTCTGTTATTATATGTACATAGTATAAAGGATTAAGATGTACGCAATAATGATTTGTTTAGACGACAAAGACGATTGGATCTTTATAACAGAAGACACACAAGATTGTTTAGATTTGCGTCCTCTATTATTCAATGACATACACGATGCACTACTTTCTGCAGAACAATGGGCATTAGTAGGCAAAGAAGAAAATGTGAAAGTCGTTAGTTACGACTACTAAATACGTTATGACAAAAAACATAATTTACAAAGCAGAAGACATATTTGAAGATATCGACGGCGACGACAAAAATGTTCTTATGAACATCCCCCCAGAGATACTTGAACAGATGGGTTGGGTAGAAGGTGATGTTCTTAAAATTACTGTAGATGACGGTGTTATGTCTATCAAAAAAACTCAAACGGATATTCCAGCTTAAATGGCTAAAAAAGAAGACTTATTTGAGTTAGAAGGCGAAATCGTTGATGTTCTTCCTAATCAAATGTTTAAGGTAAAACTTACAAATGAACATGTTGTAACTTGCTATACCGGCGGCAAGTTACGTCAACATAGGATAAGATTAGTATTAGGTGATAGTGTCACAGTTGAAATGTCACCTTACGATCTTTCCAAAGGCCGGATTACTTACAGACTATAAGAGGACATTATGTCAAACCCAGGCGCAGCAACTTTAGATCAATTTGCAGGAACATTTCAAATTTCTGATCACTCTAGATTAAGCGAGGTTTTAGTTGAATATCTTTTTGAACGATTTTACTCTAGAATCGATAATAAATGGATATCTAGATCTCATATTTTAAGTGACATTTCTCTAGAAGAAATCAACACAGAACTTAACGAAGTATGGGAAGGACCAGGATCTATAGCAAAGCTCAAACGATACACTCAGAGCTCACGAGCAGGTCGTTTAAGCGAAATTGTAGGCGAAAAATCAGTACTAGGAAACTACAAAGTACCAACAGTAGATGATCATCTAACTAAAGAAGATTAATCTTTTTTATAAGTTATTGATTTGCTTAATCTTTAAAAACTTGACAATCATAGTTACTTCTGCTATAATATAGTATATATTATGTAAACTGTAGGAGTAACTATGCGAGTTAAGATTGTTGGTGGAACTGCAAGTCAAAAGAAGCACATTACTGCAATGGTAAAATTTTGTGCTAAGAAACTAATGCCCAGAATAAAAAATTTAGACATCACAGTAAAGATGACTAACCTTACTGATGCTTACGGCTATTGCTTATCAAATGAGGAAATATGGACTGATAGGCCACGTACTTTTGAAATTGAAGTGCATCGTAAAATGCGCCTCCGTAGAATACTAGAAGTAGTTGCACACGAAATGGTTCATGCGAAGCAGTATGCACGAGGTGAATTGTATGTAGGTGCTCGTAATGCAAAACATCGCTGGCAAGGAAAGTGGATGAGTGAAAATGTAAACTACTGGGATCATCCGTGGGAAATAGAAGCACATGGCAGAGAAGCAGGATTGTTTATACAGTATGCAGAGCAAAACGATCTTGGAAAATATGCGTGGACCCAAGATATTAATGGTTGACAACCTATAGCAGTTATGCTATATTAATAGTGTAGGCAATAATGCTTACATATAATTTAGACAAAGACTCGGAGAGTAATAATGTCAAAAGCAAAACTAACCTTAGCACCTTTTGATCCTTCAGAAGGCCGCAAAAATCGTAATGTACCTATTAAAAAAGTTGCACGTTTAGTAACGCAACGAACAGGTAAACTTAAACTTAAAAATGATGATCCGCAAACTACACTAAAGTTTGCATGGGTAAGCTCTGAAAATGTGCTTATTAATTATGATCGCCAACGTTATCCAGAACCTGTACATATTAAGAAACTTGCTAACAAGTGGAAAACATATGTTATGACGCCAGGACAAGCTCGTAAAGATAGCGAAGGTTTTTATCATCTAGCAGATGGCCAACAACATTTAATTGCTTATGTAAGCATGTATCCTGATGCAACTATTCCTATGTTTTACGTTGAAAGTGATGACGAAAATGTAGAATCGGAAATGCTGTTAGCATTGAACACTGATCAACAACCTATGGCAAGATATTTTATCCACGAGCAACACTGCAAGATGGGCTACGAGGATGCTATTGCAATTGAAGAAACAGTTTGCAAAGCAAATTGTGAAACTGGTTATAAAATTAGTCGCCCTGGGTCAATTACACACATGACAGATTTGTATAATTCTGTAGAGGACTACGGTAATGATGCAGTATACGAAGTTTTAAGTAAATATCGACTATACTGGCCCAACGAGAACATTAAAACTGCAACAATGATGGGCTTTTTGAAAGTAAAAGATCTTATGGATCAAGCAGGTGTTTATGAAGAAGACTTGTTTGATGATGTGTTTGCAGAATGTTCAGCATATTTTGAAAGCGCAGATCGACTACACTTAGATATCAAGGATGAATTTACTGTTACATATCCTACAAACTATAAAGGTATGGGCGTAAAAGAAAAAGTTGCAAGTGGCATTATAAATGTGTGTCATAAAAAAGGTCTTAATCTTGGAATAGATATGCCTTTCGAAATAGATATGCCAGTAATGGAAGAAGTGTAATGTTGTATCCAAAGTTTGATCCAGATACGTATCATACACGAGAACTATATAAAATAGTTTGTAAAACAGGCGACCTGCGTGTCGTCTGGGCACACAAGAACGCACTGAAATGGGGTGTTGAATACGAACCGTATCTTGCACTGTGTCAAAAAGAATGTAGTTGTTGCGGAAGTAAACTAGATTACGGCATTGGTAAAAACAACAAAGGTAAACTAGATGAAAACACGCCTAGCACTGATCATAAAATTCCGCAGAGCAAGGGCGGCGTAGATAGTATCGATAACTTTTGGATCATATGTAACAAGTGCAACATACTAAAAAATAACGCAACACATGAAGATATACACAGATATGAGAATATTGTAAAGATGCTCAAGGAGACGGTGCAATGAACATTGTAAAGTTTTTAAATCAAGACGTTGACAAGCAAATAGAAAAAGCGTGTAAATGGGGACTACGTTTGCATTTCCTTGCAAGTGATTTGCGTTCGTTTGCTAATGCAGTAGGAACAAAAGATGTAAACGGACTTAGCGAATTTCATTGGTTCAAGCATCACTTTATGGGCGGGTCTAGTGCAGGCGAAGGTTATAAAATTGCTAGTAATGAAAACTACAATGCACTAGGTTTTTGTATTCGTGAATCTCAAAGTAGTGTGCTTAACACTACACAGTCAACTGGCAATAGCGGTGCCGACTTAATTACAGGCCGTGCATTATTAGAAATGCAAAAGCTAGGCTCAGGCGGACTTACAACTAATGAGTTCCATACTAAGGAAGGTGGGTTTCACTGTGAACATAACTTTCAAGTAAACCACATTAAAACATTATTGTTAGATAAAATATTAAGCAATAACAAAATTGATCCGTTAAGTATGATTCGCTTTGTTGTTGATCATAGTCTTGTTGTAACTGTACATAATATTGAACGCAAAGACGGCGGAAGCAACCTTAACAATAATATTGCTCCTTTTTGGCGCTATGCTAATGTAGGCGCTAACGTACTACAATTTACAGATGATGGCTTTGAAGAAGTTACTAACTGCACAATACAAGAGGTTAACAGTAATCGTTGGAACAGAAACTCTTACTTTAAAAAGTTTAGGAAAGAATTAGAAAGTATAAGCCGGATTCAACTTGACAATTTTAAAGAAGAAATATATAATAGTACATATAACAAAGATCCTAAAAGTAGTACCAGTCCAATACTGAATGATACTAACTTAGAGATCCTTGTCAGGAATGATGCATGTGAAATTGCAACTAAATTTTATCCTGACAAGTTCAAAGACAGGTGGAAAAAATAGGCATGAAAAATTATAAATGGCAAGAGTGGGATGTTAATCATTTTAAAACATTATACCCACAACTACAGGCAGACTCAACAAAAGACCTAATACACAATCGTATGGGTAGACTCTATTGGGTATGGAAAGACGATACTCTTTATCAACAACGTTTTGCAAGAGAAAACGGTCCGTATCAAGGACGCAACTTAAAATGGTTACGCAAGTGTTTACCAAATGCTCGTACTATTGTAGACGTTGGTATGAACGTTGCAAACAACACTATGGAGTATGCTACTTGGGCACAAACTGTACAAGGCTTTGAACCTACTCCTAGTACATTTGAATTAGCAAAAGCAAATGTAGAACTTAATCAGCACGTTGAAGTTAAAGGACGTTACTACAATAGTCAAAAGGCTTGCGCAGAGCATACGCCGGATCATGCAGATGGTTGGTACAAGTTCTCAGATAAAACATTTGCAAGTTTAGCAATGACAGCTAATGTACATATACATAATATTGGTCTTGGTAATGTTGCAGGTAGCTTCCAAATGGAAGATCATCCTAACAATGTAGGTCACAATTGTATTCTTACAGAAGAACGTAAAGAAAAAACAAAGTATGACATATATGACGTTACTGTAAAAACATTAGACAGCTACAACTTTGAAGATGTTGATGCTATAAAAATAGATTGCGAAGGGTACGAATATCCTATCCTACAAGGCGCAGTTAATACTATCAAACAGTGTCGTCCTATAGTGCAACTTGAAATTGTAGAAGCACAATGTAAAAAGTTTGGATATACACCACAAGATATGTTTGACTTATTTCATAAGCAAATTGGTAACTATGTTACAACTGATTTCTCAGGTAACGACTTAGGTACAGATTGGCAGCGCATTAAAGGGGTAATGGATCGCTTTTTTGTTCCTAAGGAAATATATCAAAATGTACCAAAAGACAGTGCCAAAGTACGTCATCCGGGCATGGAAAAACCGCAAATTAATGAAGAAATATTTGAAGAACTGTTTGAATAATAGTTGACAACAGCCAGATCTGGTGCTATAATAGTTATATTAATTAGGCAAACACACAGAGGCGCACAATGTTCAAAGAAGTTAAAAACGGTTATGTCCATAAGGACGCAGTTCCACCTAAAACTGTACCGCTTAAAACTGTACCGCTCACTGAAGCACTTGCTGTAGCATATGCGGCATATCGTATCAACAACGAAACTTACACCAAAGACACTCGTCGCTTCAGCTGTGAAGAAAACAAGACACAATTTGATAACAAGAGTCTTGTGCGTTTCTATTGGGAAAAGAAGCTGGATACAGCAGACGCAAAGTATCTTCCAGAAGACTTTGAAATGTTTGAACCCACTGAAGCAGACTATGCTAATGTGCAAGAAGCAATCAAGTGGATGAAGCGTTATGTGATGCTTGGCTTGGGTGACTTGGACGGCTTCAAAGCAGACATGGTTCGAGAACTGACGCAAGATGAAGTAGCTGTTAAGAGCATGGGACGTATTGCTTATGCTCCAGAGTTTATTGCTCGAGACCAACATGAAACAGGATTGAAGAAAACTATCCGTGTTGAGTACCGTGACAGCAAGCACATCGAGCCTGTTGGAGAAAAAGTAGAAACTATTGTTGAAATACTTGACAGTCGTTACAGTAACCAGTGGGAAAGTTACAACTATACCTGCGTTACTACAGAAGGTAATCTTGTTAGCTTTATGAACAAGTACGAACATGCTGTGGGCGATCGCAAGCGTATCAAAGCCAAAGTAAAAGCACACACAAAGAACAAACTGTTTAGTGCAGACGAAACACGACTCAACTATGTAAAACTATATAAGGTATAATCAAATGAGCAAGATTGGAAATTGGGTAGTAGAAATGCAAGAAGATGCCACATGTACTACGAGTTAATCCAGGCATCCACAAGGTGTTAAAAAAGAAGATGATTACAGGATTTATAGAATGAAAGTTGGACTAAGTTTAAGTCGTTGTATGCGTGATGTATACACCGGAAAAGTAGATGAAGAAGATGTGCTAGTAATCATTGCTCGTACAGATTTCGATCCGCACAATGACAATCATTGGGATGCTATCTGGGACGGTTACATCTACGGTGGATTGAGCAATCCTGAATGGGAGGACTTTAGAGATGAATATGATGACTTTAGACGCATGGCTATTAGACTGTATGACTGTGGTAAGATTCATCAGCCACGACAGTTTGGTAAACATCCTCCACGCTTGCCCTACTACTGGTTAGACACTGTAGTAACACCAGAAGAACATAATCCTGCACAACAGAAAGCGTGGGACAACTATCTACTAATTACGGATCTAGCATAATGTTTACAGAAAATGTAATGTGGTTATTGGCAGCATATGTTGCAGGGTCAGGAGCAACTTGGTATTTGTTTCTACGACAAAATTTCTTAAACGCAACAGAAGCAACAATTGACAGTCTTA
>Ga0233401_1000909_pt1 | contig 10223 bp, 18 predicted proteins | sample 49DmetaG_FD_190067 | JGI IMG/M metagenome (GOLD analysis project Ga0233401, IMG submission 190067) | Seawater microbial communities from Monterey Bay, California, United States - 49D | ecosystem: Environmental > Aquatic > Marine > Coastal | place: USA: California | collected 2016-10-03
TTTTTAATAACACATAGCCATCCATTCTTAGGAATTTCTCCTAGAATAAAACTACCAGAAAATTTTAAAACATTATCAATGGAATTAGATGTAGAGGTAGATATGTTTTGTGCTGGATTACAGGATTTAAAGTCTAGTAATGGAAAGTCTATTGATGAGATTGAATTAAAATTTGAACAGATGGATGATTTGTTTTCCAATATGAGTGTTGGCCTTTCTGATGATAAAGTCAGTTATAGAAAGATATTCTTTGAAAATAATGAAGATGAAATAAGAAAAATATATGATTTTTTTGATAATGAAGAATATTTTGAAGAAAATAAAACGAATATTATGTCAGAATTTAGAGAATATCATGACAAAAATATGTCAGTTATACAAAAGTTTGCACCAGGTTTGTATAATCAATTAAAAACCCGATAAATACAGTAGAATATTAATAAGGAAGAAGCATGAAATTAGTTGATAAAAGCGATAAAATACTAAAAACTGTGTGCGAGGAGCATATTATTTCAGAACATTCTGAAAAATTAGTATATGATATGATTGTTGCAATGCAAGAGCATGATGCAATTGGTCTTGCGGCCCCACAAGTTGGTGAAAACACTAGTTTAATGATAATAGGTCATAAAGATACGGGATTCGTAGTATGCATAAATCCAGAGTGGGCAATAGCAGAAAATAGCGAAGATGAAGAGTTCTTAGAAGGATGTGTTAGTTTTCCTGGACTAGAATTAAAAATCACTAGACCCAATAGTATCATAGGAACATTTACAAATCTACAAGGAGAGAGAAAGTCAACAACATTTGTTGGAGTATGGGCACAAGCATTTCAACACGAATGTGACCATCTTAATGGCGTCACATTTGATACTCTCTAATGAACTTTTCTGAATATACCTTAGTTAGTTTCGGTGATAGTTTCACCTTTGGTCAGGATACAGTTCCAAATATTGAGTCCAATATTGATGATATTCGACCAGCACAAAAGAAATATAAATCTGACTGTAATCGAAACTCATATACTCAAGTTATTGCCGACAGAATGGGATTCAAAGATAATTTGAATTTTGGAGTAATGGGCTCTTCTAACGAAAAGCAATTGATGTTATTAGAACAATTCTTACATTCAAATTCAATATCAAAAATATTTGTTTTATTCAATTTTACTCATACTCATAGATATGTTCAGTTTTTTAAGGTAAATAATGAACGAAGATATCAGATAGTGGATATAACACCCCAACAAAAGTTCACAAAGAATTATTTCACAGGCATAGATTCTAAAAGTATAGACCATAATTATACCATTTTCAGAAATAGTATGCAAGATGTATACAATCATGTCAAAGACAGACGAATGTTATATTATATGTTATCTAATTATAATGTTCCATATGTGACATTCGATGGTCTGAATGATATGGATTATCGTATATTAAGAGATAATCCAATAAAATACATAGACCAGTTCGATATAAGTCCGATGTCAACTGATGAAGAATCTTTGAATTTTCTAAAGTTTTACCACCAAGAATTAGTCGATAAATCACCAATGCTCTGCCACATTGGTATTGGTGAATTAGATGGTCATAGAAACATCGACAAATACATAAATAATAAAGCAAAGTTGGAGTATGGAAACGAAAACCACTATATAGAACAAAGATGGCCTGATGGCAAGCCCAAAGTTTGGCCTGGTAGTCATTGGAATATTGAGGGCCACCATGAAGTAGCAAAATTAATAGAGGATTTTATAAAGAAGAAATATAAGAATTAGAGTTTTAGGCATTGACATCATAGTCGATATGTACTATAATTAGTACAATATTGGCAGTAAATGCCTAATATAATGGTGGTAAAGTAAAGCCCCATTGTCTTTATATCCATGATGGATATAGAGTCACAGAAATAGGAGAACATACATATGTTTAAAACTATTACTGACTCGATTGCTTCTGTACAAACAATTGCAGTAAGTTTAATCGGACTAAGCATAGTCTTAGAAGTGGTATTCGGTTCAACCGTTCCATTTCTATCTTTAGGTGTTATTAATAACATCTCGGCTATCATTGCCGACTTAGGGTCTCAAGGCATTATAGGCCTAATTACCCTCGGCATTTTGTGGGCACTTTTTATTAAAAAATAATATTGCCTAATTTACTATATATTCATGGCGCACGAGTTATTCTTGCGCCAAGAATCTTAAAATAACAGGAGATACAATTATGGAATTTTTTGCAGATAGAATGAAAGAAAAAGCATCTCACGGCGGACTAGGTTTAGTTGCTGTTGGATTGATTATACTATTTCTAGGTGGCTGGGTTACTTATGCCGCTTATGCCGCTATTGCTTATGGTGGTTACCAAATTTTAACAAAAGGTTAATTCTCAAATCTTGACAATAACGCCAAAATAGGTTATAATGTACCTACAATGGCGTTATTTGTTAAGAGAGAATTATGAAAAGTAAAAAAAGTAAAAAAAGAAATAGGAAACCAAAAATTAATAACAGAAATCCCGTTGCACACGCTCTTCGTACACCTAAATTTAGAAGTAAGGTATATCTGGATAGAAAAAAAGAGAGTAAGAATACCGGTAAATATTTAGATGAGGAGTAGATGAGATGGCGTATGTAGTAACACAAGATTGTATAAAATGCAAATATACAGACTGTGTAGAAGTGTGTCCAGTGGACTGCTTCTATGAAGGTGAAAATATGTTGGTTATTAATCCTGATGAATGCATAGATTGTGGTGTTTGCGAACCTGAGTGTCCAGCAGATGCCATTATAGCGGATAATCATCCAAAATTCACACAAAGACTTTTAGATATAAATGACAAGATGTCACAAGTGTGGCCAGTTATTGTAGAACAAATACCCCCATTACCAGACGCAGACAAATTTAATCCTAAAGAAGGATATACAGAAGATAAAACCCCATTATTAGACCAATTTGACAAAGATTAACGAGAGAACTAGATATTGATGAAAACATTTAGAGTGAGGATGGACGACTTCTTCCATTGGGTAAAAGGTACAGAATTAGTTGAATTGACAGATATTGATGTCAGTGAAGACCCAGTTCGACCAGGATTAGACTTGGAGTTCAGAACAAGTTACGGTCGGAAGATATACGGGTTGAAGTACGAAGATACGATAGAAGGTGTCATTTGTATCGCATATTGTAACGATATCCCACAATCTGAACGAGAATTAGACTTAATAAGTCAGAATTCTCATTATAAAGATGAATTTGATATAGCAGTCGCATATACTGTCTGGAGTCGCAAAAGAGGGGCTGGTAGAGAGATTATGACGAAACTGAAGGATTATCTCAAAGAAAACACAAATGTCACCAAGGTAGTCACCTTATCGCCATTAACACCTATGGCCACACACTTTCACATAAGAAATGGTGCAAAATTGATTAATATCAACGCCACCACTCAAAATTTCGAATATAAACTCAAAAAATCGTAAAAACTTGACAGATTTCGTATTTGTGCTATAATATAAGTATATTCAATAAAAGAGGAGTTACTTATGTTAAATGTAAAAGAAATGGAAGCAATCAATTCACTTGTATCTAAGATGTCTTTAGAGGACATTAAAATGGTTAATGAAAGAATGTCTCTACAAAGGACATTTATTGGTAACGATATTAAAAGGTCATTGAAGATTGGTGATAAAGTTTCATTTAATGGACGAAGAGGTCTAACTGAAGGTACTGTATTGAAGATTGCGATTAAGAACGTAGTTGTTGATACGGGTTCTACACGTTGGAATGTTCCTGCTTCTATGTTAAAGAAGGTAGCATAATGGCTATTACTATTACAAAAGAATGGGATGACCTTTGTGACTTTGTTCAGAAAGGTCGTTACATGTGTATCTATCAAAAAGGTACTGATGGTCTAATCGATAAGATTAAAGGTTATGGGCCATGGTTTACTTATAAGACACAAGAGTGGTCTAATGAGAAACAAAAGTGGGAACCTATTCCTAAGATTACATATACGTGGTCAGCGGAAGATGTTCGTGAATATTATAATGAACGCATGAAAGAATCTTGGATGATGTCTCATGCATGTGATTTTTAAATTATGTTAAAAGAACGATTTGGTGCTGATAGAACCTGGACTGGAAACGATAGAGGAGTATTAAAACTTCTCTACCAAGATTCATATACGGATGATATGTCTGACACCGCTCTTAATTTATTAGTGGAAGAATATTCTGGCAGTAAAAGGTTTCAAGACCGAATGAAAGAATTTAAAGTCCAACGTTGGCTGGCTGATGAAAAACATACAGAAGGCAGTGGTGGAAATATACCATTTGAGGATATGCTTCAAGATTGGTATGAATGTGAATTTATATCCGAGAGAATACTCAAGGATAGCCTGACGATTCGTCATTATGAACAGGCCATCGCACAAGATGTAAATATAAAAAAGGCGAGACAAGAAATGGCCGCTAAACTATGCGGTGATATAATAACAGATGAAGACAGAGCCTTTAATGGCTTACGAAAGGAGACAATTAAATGAGTTTAATTTTATCGATTGAAGAAGCAAAAGAGAAAGGCATGTGGAAGTTAGTAGCACAACTAGAACGTGATTTAGAACGTAGGCAACTACTAAAGATGGCACCACTAGAAGAAGTAAAGGATAAGCACGAATCCACTATGTGGCAAGACGATATTGACGATGATTGGGAATAAAAAACTTGACAGATATTGCTTTTGTGCTATAATTAATAATAACAATAAAAAGGAGTTAAAATGAAATATATCGTAACTATAATCGCTTTAACGATGAGTGTGTTTACAACTAACGTTATGGCGTCAAATGCCACTGCTACCATTGACGGTACAGTGATATCAAGTACTGCTATTATGCAAGACCAAGTTAAGAATGTTCCACAAGAGTCATGTACTATTGTAGATGTTCCTATCTATGGTGGTGGTCAGGCAACTGCCGCTGATGCAATTACTGGTGCTATCATTGGTGGTGTTCTTGGTAATCAAGTAGGTAAAGGCAAGGGTAATGATGCCGCTACTATATTTGGTGCAATCATCGGTGCAAAAGCGGCCGAAGAGAATGCTAAAAAGAATGGTACTCAAATTGTTGGTTACAAACAAGTACAACAATGTGAAGTCACATATATAAGAATTACGGAATCTGTTGTAGTCGGTTATGAAACTACAGTTGAGTTATATGAAGGTATGATACATACTTTCGTAACACATAGGTCATATAGAGTTGGTCAATCTGTACCAGTTAGAATGACTCTAACTTTGAATTAAGTACTTACTTATTATAACTGATAACACAATTTCACTATAATATCTCATAAATACAGTATGAGAGAAACAAAAGCCTCTTTTTAGAGGCTTTTTTATTACATTATAGAGGAGGATTATTATGTTATTTCCGATAATTACATTTATAACCGCCATTACAATTGCGGCAATAGCCGCTTGGTTTTCAGTTGCTGGTCTTATGGCTATTTTTACTGCATCAGCAATCGCAGTTGCCATTATGGCAGTAGCACTAGAAGTTGGTAAATTAGTATCAGCATCGTGGGTATATCGCAACTGGAATAGGGCACCATTTCTTTTAAAATCTTATCTTACAATTGCAGTAGTAATCCTAATGCTCATTACATCAATGGGTATTTTTGGTTTCCTATCAAAAGCACATTTAGAACAGGCGGCTGATAGTGAAGAAAATACTGCTCGTATTGAACGTATCGTACAGGATATGGACAGATATGAAGTAACAACAGATAGACTTGAAGAAAAAATTACAAAATTAGACAATGAGGGTGAAACAGATACTTCAAAAGTACAAGCACAAATTGATACAGAAGAAAACAGAATGGACAATGTTATGGTCCGAATTCAGCCTGCCATTGATGAACAAAATTTAATCATTACTACAGAATTAGCAAAAGATGATGATAAGGTAAGACCTTATCTGAACCAAATGGACAACTTAGACAATGAAATTGTCAAACTTGAAGAACAGGCTAAGAAGTATGAGAATGACATTACTAATGTTGGCAAAGATACAACAAGTTACGATTATGCAGTAGCACCATTCCAGGACCAGATTACTAAAATCAAATCAGATATTGCTACATTTAAAGAGATGTCAAAATCTGGTACACAAGAAGACCTGAAGAAAGCACAACAAGTAGTTGGTATACCTTGGGGTTACTGGAGAAATTCAGAAGTTATTAAAGAATGGAATGAAGCAAATAACTTAAAGTTAACTGAACTAGGAACAAAGATTGCAGATGTTCGCAAAGACTTTGAAAGACAATACAAACAAGAACGTATTAGACTTAGTAATATGGTAACTAAATTAAGAGGAACAGATACTCAGTCTGTTAACGAACGTAAGATGGAATTACTAGTAAAGATTGAAGAAGCAAGAGGAGTTGAATCTCCTGTAATTTCTTCTGCTAGAAATGAAATTAAAAGATTACGTGAAAAAGCAGATAGAGAAGTTTCTGGTTCTTTAATAATACTTGACCGATTAAGAAATGAATTAGTAAATGTTTCACAGATTGACAACTCAGTTGAGATTGAGGCATTACAGTTAAAAATTAATAATAACAATGAAGCAATTGATGGACTAATAGACCAAAAGTTTGAATTAGAAAGAGAGATTAGACAAATTGAAACTGAGATTGGACCTATCAAATACATTGCAGAGATGGTGTATGGGGACACTGAAGGAGATACAATTGACCAAGCAGTAAGATGGCTTATCATTGTATTCATTTTTGTATTCGACCCACTAGCCGTTTTACTTTTACTCGCCGCGAATTACAGTTTCACCCACCGAAACTCTGGTGGCAGACAGGAAGAAATTTTTGATAAAGTTTCTTTCAAAAAAAAAAAGTAAAAAAACCACTTGACTTTTCACCCGAAATAAGCGATAATATTAATAAGGAAGAATTAATAGATATCGCACCATCTAATGTAACGGTTCATATTGACGTTGAAGATACCAAAGTCAAAGAAGAAGTTGAAGAAATTGACGAAAATATCGGTGTAGTTTTAGACGATGCCGAAATTGATGAAGAAATCGAAGAAGAATTAACTCCTGAAGAAGTGAAAGAAGTGAAGAAGAAGATTGAAAGAGAGATAAATACTCAAGCAATCAAACGAGATGGTTGGTTAGACGACATTAAAGATAAAAAATAAAGAGGCTTAATTGGCAGAAAATAAAGAATTTAAATGTTCATTTTGTGGGAAACCCAAGAACGACATTAAAACATTAATTGCTGGACCTAATAATTACATTTGTAATGAGTGTATTGATTTGTGCCATGATATTATTCATGAGGTAAAAAAAGAAGAGAAGCAAGATTATTCATCTATTTCTACTACTCCTGAAGAAATCAAAGAGTATTTGGACAATCATGTTATTGGTCAAAACGAAGCAAAAGAAGTTGTATCAGTTGCCGTTTATAATCACTATAAACGTATTAATGCACCAGATACATGAGTTGAATTAGATAAATCTAATATCTTATGTTTCGGACCAAGTGGTACTGGTAAAACTTTAATAGGCAAAACTATTGCTAAGTTCCTAGATGTTCCCTTTGCTCAAATCGATGCAACTACATTAACTGAAAGTGGTTACGTTGGTGAAGACGTAGAGAATGTAGTACAACGTTTGCTGATTGCATCAGATTTTGATGTTGAAAAAGCAGAACGTGGTATTGTTTACATTGACGAAATTGATAAGAAAGCCAAGAAAGGTGAAAACTTATCGATTACAAAAGACGTATCAGGTGAAGGTGTACAACAAGCATTACTTAAAATTGTAGAAGGTACAGTTGTTCGTGTTCCACCAGGTGGGGGTCGTAAGCATCCTAACCAAGAAATGATTGAAGTAGATACTAGAAAGATTCTATTCATCGTTGGTGGTGCATTTGTTGGCATTGACAAGATTGTAGAAAATAGAGTTAACACAAGTCCTGGGATTGGTTTTAGTGCCAAACAAAAGGGAAGTTGTAAATGTAATACTAGAGAACATATAAGAACACAAGACCTTCTTAAATATGGATTGATTCCCGAATTTATGGGTAGATTTCCAATTATAGTTGGACTTGATGAATTAACACAAGACGAATTAGTTAGAATTCTGATTGAACCAAAGAGCAGTATAATTTCACAATTTAAGATGTTATTTGCTTTGGACAATGTAGAATTAGAAGTTGGTGATGAGGCTTTACAAGCAATTGCCAATATAGCACATGAAGATACAACAGGTGCAAGAGGATTAAGAAGTGTAATAGAGAAGTCATTATTAAAGACTCAATTTAAACTTCCAAAACTTGCACAGAATGGACTTATAAAAGTTATCATTACTAAAGACTTTATTTCAGGCGACACAGATAAACCAATATTGGTTTATAAAGAAGAGGATGCCAAGGAGACAGAACAAAAAGTAGATGGGTAAGTATTATAAAGACAATCGAAAAGATAGGATTGTGTATAATCATCAAATAAAATTTGATACGTTGCGAGTAATAGGTTCTGACCGGACTGCACTAGGAGTAATGAGTAAGAATGAAGCATTGGCTCTAGCAGACTCAGAAAATTTAGACTTAATATTGATTGTAGAAAAGGCAGAGCCGCCTGTTGCTAGAATCGTTGAGTTGAACAAGTATAGATACGAGCAACAAAAGAATGAAAAAGAAATGGCTAAAAAAGCCAGAGCGGCACGAATTGATACAAAAGAAATAAAGTTTAAACCTAATATAGGTGAACATGACTTGCTTATAAAAATGAAACACGCACAAGATTTTTTAGATAATGGAAACAAAGTTAAGATTACAATTCAGATGCGTGGTAGAGAAAATGCAAACAAGTCAGATGTTTTTAAATTTTTTAAAGAAGCAATAGAAGAACATTTAGTGAATTTTAAGTACGATTCAAACTTAGCATTAAATGGAAATAGAATAATAGGAATACTATATAAAGATGGCTAAATTTATACCAAAGAAGAAAAAAACGGGCAGAGAAAGACCGATAGGCACACACGTAGATGTACAACATGATAATTTTGAAAGAGCATTAAGACTTTGGAAGAGAAAATGTTCGGATGCAGGAACTGTACAAGAAGTTAGAGAACGTCAAGCATTCATTAAACCTACTGAAAAAAGAAAGAAAATGAAAGCGGCTGCCAAACAACGTACCAAACGTGAACAAGCAAAGAATGTTTTACGTAAGAAAAGAATGTATTAATGTCAATTGATGTACTTGAAACACTAGATGTAAGAACTCTACAGAAAGAGTCCGCTAGAGCATTGCTAACTATGGACGGAACAAGTCACGGAATAGCACGTTTCAACAAATTGGCACATCATAACTCACAGAATTGGTACAAAGCAGTACTAACAGCATATATAGAAGAACACGGAGGCTTACCTTGTGATGTAGGTCCCGCAAAAGACATATTATTGTTTTCGGAGAAAATTGGTTGTTAATTAGTATCGATGATATTGATATTCAGGAAATCTTAAACCTAGCATCTTCTATTGAAAAAAACGGACCACCTCGGACCTATCCAGACAAAATTTTAGCAAATCTATTCTACGAGCCTAGTACTAGAACTAGTGCAAGTTTTGCCGGTGCTATGTACAGACTTGGTGGGAATGTCATATCTATTAATGATGTAAATTATAGTAGTGTTGCCAAAGGTGAAAACTTGTCAGACACTATCGTAACTATGGCAAACTATGCCGATATAATTGCACTAAGAAGTAAGAATAAAGGAGATGCCAAACTAGCATCAGAAGTATCAAGTGTGCCTATTATAAATGCAGGTGATGGAAATGGTGAACACCCTACACAAACTCTATTAGATTTATACACAATATATAAGAAATTTGGTAGAATAAATGATTTGGTTGTTACGTTTGTTGGTGATATCGAAAACGGTAGAACAGTACATAGTTTGGATAAAGCACTTATAGATTCTACAAAGTATTTTATACCTACATATGACAAGAAGATATGGCCAGAGAGTGATGTTTATTATCTAACAAGAGTACAAAGAGAACGTGGCTCAAAGGGTAGTTATAGTATGAAGAAGGAACATATTCATCATATACCAGAAAATTCGATAGTAATGCACCCTTTTCCAAGAAATGAAGAAATTCCTACATGGTTTGATAAAGACCCTAGAGCAAAATACTTT
>Ga0233401_1000914_pt1 | contig 10200 bp, 10 predicted proteins | sample 49DmetaG_FD_190067 | JGI IMG/M metagenome (GOLD analysis project Ga0233401, IMG submission 190067) | Seawater microbial communities from Monterey Bay, California, United States - 49D | ecosystem: Environmental > Aquatic > Marine > Coastal | place: USA: California | collected 2016-10-03
CAGATACCGATACTATGGATGTAAGTGTCGAAGATGAAAATTATAGTGTTGAAAAACAGTTAAACAGTAGCGGATTTCCTGTTGTTAAAAAGGGTAGTACAGAAGTTAAAGATGTACTAGTTATTGATGCTGCATTGAAAGCAGCTATTGAGTTGTCTGGCGGATCTGTACCTAATTTAAACATTGAGGCAAATGACGAACATAGAGCAATGGCCGGTGCCATTATAGTAACAGTGATTGATATGAGAGTACCAGAAATGACAGCATTTTATACAATGCAAGAACCATTTAGTGAATCACAGTTTAAGGCAATAGGTCCAAGACGTATATTAGGTATACTAGAAGGTGCTTCGGTACTTATAGCAAACGGCTCAAGTGATGAGTCAACTGCACAATGGATACACGGACAAGTTATGGACGATAGACTGTGGCTTATCGGTGATGAAAGTCAAGACATCGAAGGTGCTGCTAATATTCACTTTGATAGCAAGTACAGAGATGAAAGCGAGCAATCAGACGGATTTAATACAGGTGGTGGATTTGATGATGTTGAAAACACTGATGAAGAAACGGATCTTATAAACAGATTGTTGAATCCTACTTCACGAGATGCTGCATTAGCTGAGATTAATCAAATATCTCCAGAAACTGAAATGCAAAGAGTCTATGATAGAATTTATATTGGATACAAAAAGAACCACGGCAAATATTTAGATGAAGATATTACTGAAGCAGACGAGTTAGTTAAGTACATAGAATCCGAAGCCAATGATATTCCAGATAGCTTTGCATCTATTATGGGTAGTATAGGTGTTCCATATGCTGCTCCAAAACTAATGGGCGAAGTATTCAAAGAGAGTATGGATGGTGGTTGGTTTGGATGGGGAACTGATGAAGACTTATTAAATGCATTAATTGGTCAAATAAGAAATAGAGAAGATTATTTACAAGTAAATGCATTATACGACGGCGACTTAATAGACGACATTGATGCTGAAGATAGTAGTTGGAAACGAAATAATGCAGGCCCTCAAATTGAAGCACTTAAACGAGCTATTGGAGGATTTACTGAAGCAGATGAAAGAGGCTTTAAACCAAGAGTAACTCGATCGCTTGAAGCTATGAAAGTCGAACCAACTGTGGATAATATTAAAAACTTTAGAAACAATATTACCCTAAAAAATTATGAAAACGTTGACCTTGACGCTATAATATATATACTAGACGAAGTTAACAACATTGTAGCAGCAACGACTGGAGCAACTGAAGAACAACAAGAAGAGTTTTTATTGATTGTTGAAAACTTTGAAGAAACATTTGGGGAACAAACTATTGGTAGACGTAATTCAGGCGGCTATGGCGGCGGTGTCCAGACAGGCGCAGAGTTAATTGGTCAATGGAAACTAAACAACAGCGAACAATGGTTTTAGAAGATTACGATTTAGATGAGCATGAGCTTTATCTAAAATATCCACAGCACCATAAATGGTGGAATAAACTTTATCTAGCAGAAACTATGGGCTATAGTTGTGGTCCAGGTGGTGTAAGAATACCCAGCACAGGTGAATACGTAATACGTCCTATATACAATCTTATAGGTATGGGTGTATGTACAACTATAAAAACATTAAAGCAAGGTGATTGTACTAGTACACCTCCGGGGTACTTCTGGTGCGAATACTTAGAAGGCAATCATTACAGTGCTACATACGAAAATGTCAATGGTAGCTGGAAACCTATACACTGTTGGCAAGGATGGAACAGCAAAACAAATGTTGTAAAGTTTAGTAAATGGATACGCAGTGATTATACACCAACTATTCCAGATGCTATTGCTAGTATAACCGATATAAAATATATTAACATTGAATACAAAGGCGACAATCCTATTGAGTTGCATTTTCGTCCTAGTGGTAATCCAGATGGTACATCAGTTAGTAAATGGAATGAATATATTCCTATATGGCATGATACTACAAAGTTTGAAAAAGACGTACTTGCCAACAGAGGATACACATGGATAGATAATCCTTATGATGACTGGATGGAAGACATGAAGCCATATTTAAACGAAAGGCGGCTTGGATACTATGTACGGTAGAATTAACTTATCCAAAGTGGAATACGATCTAGATCCTGATATTTTCTTATACAAACCCAGTTGGAAAGAAGCAGTGCGTGTATACCAAGCCTACTGCAAATACAAAAAGTTTGACAGTGTATTTCCATTGTACAGTGATGATATTTTACAAAATGATTTTCATTGTTTGTATATTGATGATAAACTTGTAGCATGGGAACAAACAAGAATATATACAAACGATAAGATTGCATTTAGTGATCAGTTTGCATGGGATTATAGTAATCCTGAAGATAGTGTTGGTTGGAGGTTTAGTTATCACGTTCCTGCTTATTACAAGTCGCAAGGATATAAGTATCTGTACTTAGGTGATCACCACGACTATAAAAGTCGTATTCAAGGATACGAAATATTAGGTCCAATAAAAGCACTTGACATCTAGTAAAAAATACAGTACTATAAAACAATATCATTAAGGAGTATTGCATGAGCGATAGAGTATACGGCCAAGAAGAAAAAGCCAAACTAGAACGTCTTGTCAAAGAGGGCGTAACTGTTCTACAAGAGATTGAAGATTTACAAGGCGGGTTAAAAGAAACTGTTAAAGCAGTAGCAGAAGAACTAAATGTAAAACCAAGTCTTATCAACAAAGCTATTAAAGTTGCACAAAAACGTGACTGGGGTCGTGTACAAGACGAGTTTGAAGATCTTGAAACTATTGTTGCTACAACAGGATACGATACGGACGCTTAATGTATCAAATATTTGATGGTGCATTTAATATCACCAATGTTTGTAACTTAACATGTAATGGTTGCGAAAGTTTTAATAACTATCTCTTTCGCAATCATTTTCGTTTTGACGACTACAAACACAAATATGAAAAATGGAGTAAGTTAGTTAAAATAAATGTTGTAACAATACATGGCGGCGAACCTTTTACTAATCCTGACATTGTAAACTGGGCTGCTGGATTAAAACAACTATGGCCAAATGCAAATCAACATTATGTAAGTACAAATGGTACACTAATGAAAAACAAGATAGACATTTGTAAAAAACTCATTGATTTAGGTTGGTATATTGATATAAGTATACATGACACTGATTTACAAAAAGACATCGAAAACAGCATAAAAGAGGTTTTAAATGAAAAACCTCATAAAGTTGTAAATTTTGAGGACGAGACACGATATGTAGCGCATAATAGCAATCGTCCATACTTTATATTGTATCAAACTACAGATTTTATTAGCAGTGCGAAAAAAGGCGTTAAAAACAATAAATGGCAGTTTCATAGGAGTAACAGTACATTAGCACACAAAGTATGTTTAGGAGGAGAACCGCCTTGTACACACTTTAACAAAGGCAAAATGTACCAGTGTCATTTGACTAGTGTAAGTGAAGACTTGATCAAGCAGTTTCCTTTAGAAGAATATGCAGTTGATTTATTAGAACAATACAAAGGTGCTGATCCTGACGACGATCTTACTGAGTTTTTTGAAACGCTGCACAAGCCTATGCCACAATGTGAACTATGTCCGCAAAGTTATAAAACGCACAATATTGCACCGTTATCAACTAAAAAGGATTTACAATGGACATAGTTACAAGTGTGCTTTATGAACCTACTGTACGTTTAGACATTGACATTAAAAGTCTACAACATAAAACATTTGACAACCTACATATTTTAGGATGGAGCGAAGAAGGTGTAGCGTATGATTTTATAAAATATATGATAATACGTGATCCTGTTGAAAGACAGATTATAGATGATTTGTACAAACAAGATAGATTGATTTATCATTGTAATATTATACATCCACGACACAATGATAGTAGTTTTCATAAGCCTTGGCCAGAGTTTGATCAGTTTTTAGGATGGCAAAACTACAAAGAAGTATTACATGCTCCTAATCAGTTGTATCATTGTCAAACTCTTACATACAGGCCACACAAAGATACACTTATAGAGCGTCTACTAACAGCCAACTTACATGGCGAAATATACTACAAACGATTAGAAGATATTTGGGACAAGATACCTAATACTCCTGATTGGCACAAACAGGTAGATAGATTTGTAGAAAGCAAAGACTTTGATCCTGACTTTGTGTTTGATAGTGATACAAATCCTCCGCCTCCTGTAGATATATGGAAGCGTAGCTTATTCCTTATTACACCAGAAAGCACAGACGAAATAGTACTACACACTGAAAAAACTTGGATGCCAATACTTTGGAAAATGCCAAGTATTTTAGTTGGTGCAAAAAATCTAAATACTGCACTAGAAGACAAAGGTTATAAACTATTCCACAACGTAATAGATTATAAGTTTGATTGTCTAAATACCATAGAACAAAGGATAGATGCATTGATAGAACAACTGCAAAATATCAAAGATTATAATGCAGCAGCACAACAAATGTTGGAAGTATGTGAATATAATCATCATCGTTTTTTAAATGATATTGCTTATGGTGACAAACCATCTGTTATTACAGCAAATGCAGACTTTACACCAGAAGCACAAAAGTTGATAAATGTAATAAACAAGGCTGTTGAACAAGCAAAACAGTTGACAAATCAAAATAAAGAGTGTATATTAAACACATAACTAGGAGAGCCCATGCCATACGTAGATGCATTCTTTGACAGAGATTCGGACATTATTCGAGTAGTCGAACGCAAAGACGGAAAGAGACATTTCCACGAATATCAGTCAAAGTATACGTTTTACTATGAAGATCCACGTGGCAAATACAAAAGTATATACGGCAATACTTTAAGTAGGATTGTTTGTAAAAATACAAAAGACTTTCGTAAGGAACTTGCTATTAACAAAGGCAAGAACTTGTTTGAAAGCGACATCAATCCAATCTTCCAGTGCTTGAGTGAAAACTATATTAACCAAGACGCACCTAAACTTAATGTAGCGTTTTGGGATATTGAGACAGACTTTGATCCAGAGCGAGGATTTGCTCCAGTTGAAGATCCGTTTATGCCCATTACAGCTATTACAGTATGTTTACAGTGGCTTGACGGAATGTTAGTTACTGTAGCAATGCCTCCCAAAGGAATGCCATTAGAAGAAGCAACTGCAATGTGTAAAGCACGTTGGGGAGATAGTGTTGTATTGTTTCCGAACAGCAAAGAAGGTGAAGGACAAATGCTGAGTATGTTCTTGGATCTCATTGAAGATGCAGACATTCACAGTGGTTGGAACAGTGAAGGATATGATGTTCCATATACTATTAATAGAATAAAACGTGTATTGAGCAGCGATGACACAAGACGTTTTTGTTTGTGGGGACAAAAGCCCAAACGTAGAGAATATGAGAAGTTTGGCAAGACAAGTGAAACGTATGATACTATCGGAAGAGTACATATGGACTATCTTAACTTGTATCGCAAGTACACATATGAAGAACGTCACACATATAGACTAGATGCTATTGGCGAACTAGAAGTAGGCGAAAACAAGACAGTATACGAAGGTACACTTGATCAGTTATACAACAACGACTTTGAACGTTTCATCGAATACAACATTCAAGACGTTGCACTACTAGACAAACTAGACAAAAAACTAAAGTTTATTGATCTTGCAAACGTACTAGCACACGAAAATACTGTTTTGCTACAAACTACAATGGGTGCTGTTGCACTTACTGAGCAAGCTATTGTTAACGAATCTCATAGACGTGGTATGCAAGTGCCAAACAGAAAACAGCATGAAGGCAATACACAAGCCGCAGGTGCATATGTTGCGTTTCCAAAGAAAGGTGTACACGAATGGGTTGGCAGTATGGACTTGAACAGTCTATATCCAAGTGTGATTCGTGCATTAAATATGGGTCCTGAAACTGTTGTTGGGCAAATACGTTTAGACATCAGTGACGAACGTATTCACAATGATACTACACTAAAGAAGAAGAGCTTTGCTGGTAGTTGGGAAGGACGTTTTGCTACAGAAGAATATGAAGCAGTTATGGAACAAAAACGTGATGTAATGCTTACATTAGAACTAGAAAATGGTCAAGAAGAAATACTAAGTGCAGCAGAAGTATGGAAGTTAATTTATGATAGTCATCAGCCATGGATGCTTAGTAGCAATGGTACAATCTTTACAAATGAGTTTGAAGGTGTTATTCCTGGACTACTAAAGCGTTGGTATGCTGAACGTAAGGATCTGCAAAAGAATCTTAAAAAAGCAAAAGATGCTAAGAACGAAGTAGAGATTGAGTACTGGGATAAGCGACAGTTGGTTAAAAAGATTAACTTGAACAGTTTGTATGGTGCGATTCTTAATCCTGGTTGTAGATTCTTTGATAAGCGTATCGGTCAAAGTACAACACTAACAGGACGTACTATTGTTAAGCATATGAGTGCAGAAGTTAATAAGATTATCACAGGAGATTATGATCACGTTGGTAAAGCAATGATATATGGCGATACTGACTCTTGTTACTTTAGTGCATATCCAGTATTAAAGGATGAAATCGCAGCAGGTAAAATTCCGTGGACTAAAGAAAACGTAATAACATTGTATGATCAAGTGTGCGAACAAGCAAATACAACATTTCCAGACATGATGTTGAAAGCATTTCATTGTCCAAAGAGCAGATCAGATGTTATTGCCGCAGGTAGAGAAGTTGTTGCAGAGACAGGACTGTTTATTACTAAAAAGCGTTATGCAGCATTAGTTTACGACATTGAAGGTTTTAGAACAGACGAAGATGGTAAACTAGGCAAAGTAAAAGCAATGGGCTTGGACCTAAAACGCAGTGATACGCCTGTGTTTATGCAAGATTTCTTAAAAGATTTACTTGACATGGTACTGCAAAAAAAGCCTGAGAAAGAACTACTAGAAGCTATTAGTCAGTTTAGACGTGAGTTTAAAGAACGTCCAGGCTTTGAAAAAGGTTCACCCAAACGTGCAAATAAGATTGGACACTATCAACGTCTTGAAGAAAAGCAAGGTAAAGCAAATATGCCTGGACACGTAAGAGCAAGCATCAACTGGAACACACTAAAACGTATGAATGGTGACAAGTACTCGCAAGAGATTGTAGATGGTATGAAAGTTATTGTTTGTAAACTAAAGCAGAATCCGCTAGGGTATACAAGTGTTGCGTATCCTACAGACGAACTACGTATTCCGGATTGGTTTAAGGAACTTCCGTTTGATGGCGATGCTATGGAAGAAGTTATCATTGACAACAAGTTAGACAACTTGATTGGTGTGCTAGATTATGACTTGGAAAGTACAAAACAAAAAACAACATTTAACAACTTATTTGATTGGGATTGATATGAAAGTAGGTATTACCTTTAGTGCATTTGATTTGCTTCATGCCGGACACATTGGTATGTTGCGTGAAGCAAGAGCAAACTGTGATTATCTTATAGTAGGATTGCAAACTGATCCTACTATTGATAGACCAGATACTAAAAACAAACCAGTGCAAACACTAGTAGAGCGCTATGCACAACTCAATGCACTCAAGTTTATTGACGAGATTGTTCCATACGAAACAGAGCAAGACTTGTTGGATATACTTGAACTGTTTCAAATCGATGTAAGGTTCTTAGGAGAAGAATACAAAGAAGATGAGTTTAGTGGCAAGGACATTTGTCGCAAGCGAGGTATTCAACTGCATTTTAACAAGCGTGATCATAGATTCAGCACAAGTGATTTACGCAAACGAGTTGCTGAAAGAGAGAACAGATAATGTGGATACTTTTAATCATGAGTACAGTTGTAGAGCTGGAAGAACCTAAAATAACATACTGGGATAGCTATGTAACTCAAACAGAGTGTTTATTAGAACGAGCAGTACTTACTTCAACCTTTACACAAGGCGAAAGAGCCTTATGTATTAAAAAGGAAAAATAAATGAATAGATTTGTTTTTGATGTAGACGGAACACTTACTCCTAGTAGACAAACTATAGACCCACAGTTCAAAGAGTGGTTCAAAAGTTTTATCAGCAATAACAAAGTTTGGCTTGTAACCGGCTCAGACTATCCAAAAACAGTTGAACAACTTGGTGCAGATATTACTGAGCGTGTTGTTACATGTTATAACTGTAGTGGCAATGATGTATGGCATCAAGGCAAACGAGTAAATGCTAAGTCATTTGAAGCACCTCAAGAACTATACAACTTGATGGAAGGTTGGCTACAAAGCAGTCCATTTAAGTTGCGCACAGGCAATCACATTGAAAATCGTATGGGCACTATCAACTTCTCTATTGTAGGCAGAAACTGCACATTAGAAGAACGCAAGCAATATGTGCAACATGATCTCAACAACAGAGAACGTGAAACTATTGCATTTCAAATCAACAGTGAGTTTCCAAATATCACAGCAACAGTCGGCGGCGAAACAGGCATTGACATCTATCGCACAGGTTGTGACAAGAGTCAAATCCTAGACGACTTTGATAAAAAAATCACAACTTATTTCTTTGGAGACAAATGCGAACCAGGCGGCAATGATTGGCCACTTGCAAAAGCATTAAAAACTCAAGGGTACGGTGGTGCGTCATTTAATGTAAAAGATTGGCGTGACACTTGGGAAAGATTACAATACTTACAGGAGGCTAAAAAAGCAGCATGATTATTGCAGGATATGGATTTGTTGGTCAAGCACACGAACTACTATTTAAAAACTTTCGTAGAGAAATAGTTATACATGATCCTCCCAAAGGCAAGGTAGCAGACTTTAACAATACAAGTGCTGTTGTTGTATGTGTACCTACTCCACAAGCAGAAGATGGTAGTTGCGACATGAGTGCAGTATATGACGTAGTATCGCAGTGTAGTAAAGATACACCTATTATGATCAAAAGCACTATTAGTTTACAAGGATGGGACGAACTAAAACAAACATATCCAAATCATAGATTGTGTTTTAGTCCAGAGTTTTTGAGAGCAACACAATGGATGAATGACATCCAAATAATGAAAGATGTTATATTAAGTGGTGATACTGATTACTGGCGTGATCAATACAGTTACAACTGGTCTCAAATGACTATTAAGATTGTATCTCCCGAAGAAGCCATTGCTATCAAATACTTCCGTAATGCATACCTTGCAACCAAAGTAAGTTTCTTTAATGAAATATATGACTTTTGCAGTGCATATGATCTAAACTTTGATCAAGTACGAGGCGGTGTTGCAACAGATGAGAGAATAGGTCACAGCCATACGTTTGTTTTTCCAGATCAAGATGTGCGTGGGTTTGGCGGAATGTGTTTTCCTAAAGACACAACCGCACTAAGAAAAATGGCAGCAAATAAAAATATTAGTCTAAATATACTTGATGCAGCAGTAAAATACAACAATGAAATAAAAAATAATACTTGACTTTAGTCAAGTTTAACATTATAATGAAACATATAGGAGATAAAAATGCAAGACATTCTACAAGATATCGTAAGCCATACACATTCGTTGGGCTTTATTACTACACTAAAAGTCACAGCAGAAACTGAAACACAAATCGAAAGCATGGCAGACGATCGTAGTGTTATTATGACTGCAACTACAAATACACCCGTTGGCGAGTTTGTAGGTACATTTGGTATGCCAGACTTAGGAAAGTTATCATATCACTTGAAAAATCCAGAGTACAAAGAAAATGCTAGTATTCAAGTTGTACAAGCGGAGCGCAATGGAGAAACTATTCCAACGCATATCCACTTTGAAAACAAAACTGGCGACTTTAAAAACGATTATCGCTTTATGAACAAAGCAGTTATTGAAGAAAAACTTAAAAGTGTTAAGTTCAAAGGCAACAGCTGGAACGTTGAGTTTCAACCAACATTAGCAAGTATTGCACGTATGAAACTTATGTCAGGCGCACACAGCGAAGAAACTGTGTTTCAAGTCAAGACAGAAGACAGCAATCTAAACTTTTACTTTGGAGACGAAGCAACACACGCAGGTTCATTTACATTTCAAAGTGCAGTCGAAGGCGAGTTAGCACACACATGGGCATGGCCAGTAGCACAAACTATTGCTATCTTGAACTTGGATGGAGACAAAACAATGAGTATTACAGACCAAGGCGCTATGAAGATCTCAGTAGACAGCGGCATGGCAAC
>Ga0233401_1000926_pt1 | contig 10136 bp, 10 predicted proteins | sample 49DmetaG_FD_190067 | JGI IMG/M metagenome (GOLD analysis project Ga0233401, IMG submission 190067) | Seawater microbial communities from Monterey Bay, California, United States - 49D | ecosystem: Environmental > Aquatic > Marine > Coastal | place: USA: California | collected 2016-10-03
GTATAGATAAGAAGCATTGTCAATGGCTACTTTTGTTTTTCCACAGCCTTGCTCGAATAAAAATCCAAAGAACGGGGCATCCTTTGATTTATCAAAGCCTATAGCTTGATGCTTGAAAGGCTTTGTTTTAAATACCGATTTATAGTCTTTATATATTTTTTCTAAGTCCATTTTAGATTAAAATTTATTATAATATCTATTACCTTTCTCACGAATGATAAATAGATTTTTTTTAGCTCTACTGACTGCCACAAACCAAACACGATGTTCATCATCTGAATTTAATGAATCATGAGTGTTCTTGCTCATATCAGTAAAAAGTATTACATTGTCACACTCTCCACCTTTAGATTGATGTATAGTGCTTACTTTGATATTTGGTGTATCATTGAAACGATAACCATTCTCCAATAATGTTCTAAAATAATTGATAGTCTTTTCTGGTATTAAGTTTAACGCTTCAAACCAAGATTTCAAGACATTCTTAGGAATTTCATCCTTTTTATATTTTCTTAGGAAGGATGAATAGTTTTGAACTAACTGATAATCACTAGAAGATATTGAACCAGTTTTCTTAAAGTTCTCCCATAATAATATAGCTCTTGCTTCTTTGTTTTTAGTAGATGACTTGCCTAGTAATTCATATATAAGACCTTTTTCCTGTAGCTGTCTTACAATATCCTTTGTTTGAAATCTATTACGAACTAGGATCATATATTCTTGATCCTTATCGAAATCAATAAATTCAAATTCAGGTACTTTAATAACTTTACCATTATCATTTTCTGGTATTTTTTCTTTAGCTTTTCTATTTTTGATGTTACTTAAAACTCCTCTACTGACATTATATACCTGTAATGGTAGTCGATATGTTTTATCTAATATGGTTTCCTCATCTGCTTTAATATTTAATATAAAATTAACATCAGCACCAGCCCAATTATATATCGCTTGATCATCATCCCCAGCCAGGAAAACCTTTTCAGATTGGGATGACATTTCATCAATCACTTTCCATTGAAGAGGTGAAAGATCTTGAGCTTCATCAATGATGAAATATTTAACTCCAATTAAAGGGCCATGATTGTAAGACAATAACAAATCTGTGAAATCTACCTTCTTGTGTTTTAACTTATAATCTTCTAAGTTTTTCTGCCATTCTTGAACAAGATAAAAAGGACAATCTGGAAAATTACAATCTATCCATTGTTCCTTTGGTGAAACCATTCTTAGCCTAGATAAAGATTCTATGGTCATTATCTTGTCTCCTTGCTTGCTTCCAGCACCATCTTCGGCTGATTGAAAGGTACTAATTTCTAGACTCATTTCATTCGCAATCTTAATCAAATCTTTATTATCGAGAAGATTTTTGTTAGAGGCAAAAGAATAGCATAAGGCATGAAGAGTTTTAAAGTATTTAAAAACTTTCTCATTTGGAAATTTGGTTTTCATTCTTTCTATTATCTCTTCAATAGCTTTTTTGGTAAAACTTACGAAGCAGATTTCCTCAGCATTGACACCTTTCTTAAATAGCTTTTCCATTTCACTAATCAAGAAGGTCGTCTTTCCTGCCCCAGCAGTTCCAAAGATCTTATGGGTCTTTGTTGTTTTAAATAGATTATTTATCATCGAATATTGATTGAATTAAGTGTTTAATTACTGGTACTGTAAAACTATTTCCTAATCCTTTATAACCTTGAGTATTGCTAACCATTGACACATAATCATCAGGGAAGCCTTGAAGCCTGCAACATTCGGTAGGTGTCAACATTCTTGCTATATCACCTATCTTGTAAAGCCCTGTTTTCGCCCCTCTGCCTCCACCATTAGCAGATAAGCAAATTGATTTTCCATCTATTGAGTAAACTCGATCACCTTGACCGCCTTTGTTAAAATACCCTATTCTTACAGGTTTATTAAAAACTAACTGGCTTCTGCTCTTCTCAAAATAACTTTTTAAATTACCACCCTTGTAATAGTTAGCATCTAAGCAATATGATTTTAACCTATCAACAACACCTTCTTCAATAATGTCTTTCAAGTAAATCTTTTGATCTTCAGGTTGCTCAACTTTTACTTTCTTATATTCTCCATTAACCAATTTACCAACCCAATATAGTCTTTTTCTGTTTTGGGCAGTTAATAAACCACTATTAATCATTACAGGATCTATATTAAAAAGCTCCTTAGTAATTATTTCTTTACTTTCTTTACTCATACTAGCAACATTTTCTAGTATAAAATATTTAGGTTTTACTTCATTTAGTATTCTTAGATATTCATAAAATAGACTTGATCTATCGCCTTGTAATCCTTTTCTATTTTTCTTAGCTATTGATAAATCTTGACAGGGAGAGCCTCCTATTAATAAATCTAAATGGTTTTTTCGACCATTGGTTATTCCAGCTAAATCATTTAAAACTAAATTCCAATTATCTAACTATCTCACATCTCCCAACTGAATTATATCTGGATGATTAACTTTAGCAATCTGTATAGCGTATTTATCAATCTCGCTTGCGTAATACTCGCAATCAATATTTAATTCTTTTAATGCTTGCCTTGCACCCGAAATTCCATCAAAGAGGGAAAGTAACTTAATTTTATTTGTCATTTTAAATTCTATTTTTAGCAATGTTAAAGTAATCCTTATCCAATTCTATACCAATAAATTTTCGGTTTAGATTTTTACAAGCAATTCCTGTTGTTCCACTTCCCATAAAAGGATCTAAAATAAGTTGATCTTCGTTAGTGTGTATTTTTATTATATTCTCCATAAGGCTTATGGGTTTTTGTTGTTTTAAATAGATTATTTATCATCGAATATTGATTGAATTAAATGTTTAATTACTGGAACTGTAAAGCTATTTCCTAATCCTTTATAGGCTTGAGTATTGCTAACAACCTTATTCCCATCTTGATCAACAAAGTAACCATCTGGAAATCCTTGTAATCTACAACATTCTATAGGTGTAAATTGCCTTACTACATAATCTTTTAATAACATACTATCCTTCTGAACTGTTGTTAAAGTATTGGCTTTTTCAGAATAGCTAGTCTCAAGTCTTTGCTCTGTTTTCGCACCCTTACAATCCTTTCTTTTTCCATCAACTATATTTCTACCTCTTTGCGCGCATGAATAAACAATTCCATTAGGTTGCCTAGCTCTTAAAGTATAAGCTTTACCAGAGTCACTAACAGAATTCCCCCATTTTTTAGAATTTCCTAATTGGGTTGCCATTATTTTACATTGCTTAATATCTTCAACAATATCTTTTAAATAAATGCCCTTATCTTCTGGATCTTCTATCTCGATCTTTTCTTCTAAAGAGCCTATAATATAAACCCTTTGTCTATTTTGAGCTGTCACTAATGCGGAATTTATAACTTTCGAATTTACAATATAGCCACAATCAACTAAGTCTTTTAATATGTTTTTAAATGTTTCACCTTTATCAATACTTAATAAACCTTTGACATTCTCAAGTAAAAAATATTTTGGTTTACAGTCTTTTAAAGCTCTAAAGACATCATAGATCAACTGACCCCTCTCATCTTCAATACCTTTTCTATTTCCTGCCATAGAATAAGATTGACAAGGAAATCCTGCCGATAGCAAATCTATATCTTTAAATTGCTTAAAATCACAACTCTTAACATCTCCAATCTGGACAATATCTGGGTGATTATGATTGGCAACTTTGATAGCATACTTATCAATCTCACTAGCATAATAATCACAGTCAATATTTAATTCTTTTAATGCCTGTCTCGCACCTGAAATTCCATCGAATAAACTTAATACTTTCATTTTATTTTATTTTATTAAAAATTCGTCTTATTATATAACTCCTAGCGATTGATATTATAGTAAAAATTATTGAAATTAATATAATATCAGAAGAACTAGGATATATTTTAAATATTGGGATTATTATCAAAAACCAAGAAACCCAGTTTATAAATAATCCCACCATAACATTAATTACTGCCTCTAGCAATGATCTTCTTTTAGATTGTATCATCATCTAAGAAAGAATCTGGTGCAGCGACATACCAAAGCCTAACGCTCTTACCTTTTATTTTAATCTGTTTGGATTTTCCTCCCATTTCACGAAGCCAAGACCATACAGAATCTTCTGGATGACGGAAGCCCCTATTTTTAAGATATTCAAAAAGTTTAGTTGATCTAAAATACATTAGATTTTCTTTCTTGTCATAAAAACAATGCCTTTTCAAAATATCATCCTTTTGATCACCAGGAGGAGAATCTAACAAGAAAGAATCTAAATAGGAATTAAACTGTCCTTGAGGAGAAGCATCCATTGGATTACTATATACTTCACATTTTGAAAGTAATCCAGTTAATGTATTATCCCAATCTTTTGCTTTTTGGGTTATCCATAACTGTCCTATGGCATCAAGTAGCTTCTTTTTAAATAAAGCCTGGCTCACTAACTCATCTGTAGTTAATTTAAACCTAACTCCTTGAGACTCTAAATACCAAGTGGCAGTTCCATCATAAGAAAGGTATTTTGTTAAGTTCTGTAGATCAAAAGCACTTGAGCCCATCCCTTGACAAATACCAAATTTCCTATTCTTACATTCTGTTTTATTACAGTATTGAACGATAGGGTATTCGTTACATTTATAAAAGTATTCTTTACCACTCTTTTTTACTGACCTGACAATAGATTCAACTTCACTAGCTTTCAAAGATGGCCTGATTAAAGTGCCATTAATTTCCATTAATTTCTCCTCAAAGTTATCACCATATTTTTTCTTACAGTAGATGGCAAAATTATATAGACCATTATTTCTACTACCATCATCAATACCTAAAGTAGCCAAAGCTTGCAAGCAAGGTGGGGAATCTTTGTAATCTTGATCATACTGATCCTCAATTTTGAAATCCTGTAAATGTTCTTTACCAATAGAGCAAACTTCAACATACTTAAAAAAATCATCTATTGACAATGGTTTAAATTCATGATCTATAGCATATCTAACTGTTTCTTTATAGTTAAAATATGGAACATTAATCCAACTTCCTTTATCTCCTTTACCAGCTCTTGATGTTTGTTTAGGGAATATTTCAGATGAGCCATATCCCAAAAGACTAGCCCATTCAGAAACCTTTTCTATCATTAATTTAGCACTAACATCTTCCTTAGCAAAGCAATATAGATGAACTCCTTTGCTTTTAGATTGGCAAGCAATTAAAGGTAATTGAAAGTCATTTATTTTCTTTTGTAATTCCTCAATGGTGTGAATTAAAGGGTTTTGGGGGTTCTTATGATCTAGATCAATAGCCGCAAATCTAACAGTATCTTGAAGTTTTAAAGGTATAATACCTAAGCTACTTCCATCACCAGATAGATGATTCTCAACAATATTGTCCTCAATGGGCAATGGGATAGTATCTCCTTTACCTTCTACTTTTCCTGATGATGACTCTATCAAATCTCGATGTTGACCATAAGCTAGCTCATAGCCATCGAATATCTTTAAAAATTTTTTAACTTTGTCTTTCATTTTTTGTGTAATGGTTAGTAGAGGGCAATTCGCCCTCTACCCTTGATTAGATAACTTCTTCTTCTTCTAAATCATCATAACTCACACTTTTATCTGAAAAAGATTCAGAGAAAGACTTGGCTTCCTTGTAAACGCTGTTTGCTAATTGACTCAGCTCTTCTTTGTTGTCACCTTTAGAAGGTAACTCAGCTAAACCAAATTCTCTAGCTATATCAAAGCCTATCCAAACATCTTCATCTTTAGAAACTGTCTTAGTTTTTAAAGAGAAAACAGAAGCATAAGGTGCTTGTCTGGTTAATTTAACTAAAGAGTTGTAGGCTTTAAGTTTGTAGTGTTGCTCTGAAATAATAGCTATCTCAAAAACATTAGCTTGAAGATCAATAATAATAGCACAAATTTCCTGCATCTTATTAATTTTACCGCCATTTGGAGTAAACCTTTTAAGTTTATCATCTGGTGCAATAGAATCATAAACTTTGGAATCAGTACCGAAGTTATTAACTAACTTACGATCTTTACTGAACTCTAAATAAACAACTCGTCTAGCACAAGGTACAAAAAGTAATTTGTCTTTAGCTTTAACGAACTTTTTAGTTAATGTATTTAAAATATCTCCAACTTCTAATCCTTCAATTTTCTTAGTTGGGTTTTTGTATTCTGATGTTTGAGCTTGAACAACCTTAATACGAGGCATTTCAAGATCATCAGCAGTAAGATCATCAACATACTCTTCGGAGTTAATAAGTTCTAATAATTCATTATTAATAGATTCTTCTTTTTTTACAATTTTAGTCATTTTATTTTTATTTTAAGTTATTTAATAGCTACTGTCGATCCATGCTGAACAGAGAAATCATCTAAAGGAGGAATGTTTCCTTTTTTTAATTCTAAATCTAGCGTAGATTTTAAAGTAGAAGGGTGAACTGATTCATCTCTAGTGAAAGAAATACCTTTCTCTTCCAAGAGAGTTGATAGCTCGTTGGCAATCTTATTACTATCTTTTGGTAAAGAAGCAATAATATTGTTTTTTATAATGTCATCCAGTTGGTTTTCTTGTAACCACTTTAAACATTTTTCTTTTTTATCAATAAGAGCTTGTCTTTTGTTAAAATCCTTTTCCTTATTTATTGCAGTTTGGGAAGGGATAGAAGCTTTAAAGTATTCTTTCAAAGTAACTGTCTTTCCATTCTTTAATTCTATCTTAGATCCTACAGTGAAACCAGCTTCATCTAAAGATTCTGCTAATTCTTGCTCTACTGCATATTTAACCTTATTAAGGTTTTTGGATTTTTCTTCTAATTGTTTTAGTTCTTCTACTACTTCACTAAGTTTAGTGGATAGTGTTTCGATTTGAGTTGATTGATTTTTGTCCATGTTTTTTTAGATTAATTATTAAAAATCGTCTTTCCGATCAGTCATACAATAATTATAAATCTTAAATTTCTAATTATCAAGATTTATTTTTTCTTTTATCTCATCTAGCGTTAATTTTCTAATATTTTGAACCTTAACGAAGCGAAATCCATCTGGTGAAACCCATACAGAACCAAGAATTAAATGATAACCATCTTCCTTATCCTCCTCAATTGGCTTGCCATGTTTTTCATAATTATTATGATCAATACGACAGAAGATCAAATCTTCATCACTACCCTCTAGGTAAAAATCTAAAAATGTTGTTTGGCCTTCTATTAGACCTGTTTTCCTTTTTTCTAATTGCTGTGGATCATTCATATCCTTTAACATAATTTTCTTTATCTTGCCAGCTAACCTAATTAAGTCATTAGTTTCATCTATATCCGAAATCTCATAAGGTTTTTGTCCAAAAAATAATGGCCAGTTGTCATAAATTAATTTTAAATCATCTCTCATTTCATAAATGTTATCAAAAGGTGTTTTGGCATACTCAACTAATTTATTTTGAGCTGGTGTAAGATTTTCTCCTTTCTTAATTTTAGAGATAATTTGTTTTGCTTTAGTTTTACCCACACCCTTAATGTTTGTATAGCCTCCGACCAATTTGTTGTCAGAAATACTCCACTCTATTTCTGACAAATGTTTATCAAAAGGAATATATTCAAAACCTTCATGGACGAGTTCTCTTAATATAGTTCTAACTTTATCAACTGACTCATCGTCCGTTCCATGAGCATTTCTTAAATTTGATACAGCAAACTGTAATGGAAAATTAGCTTTAAGAACCATGCACCAATAACTAAGATAAGAGTAAGCTACTGCGTGGGATTTGTTAAAGGCATAAGAACCCATATTAGTAATATCAGTCCAAATATACGCAGAAATATCCGATTCTATCCGATTCTCCAAACAACCCTTGATAAACTCTTCTTTCAGTTTGTTCATATATTCAGTACCTTTTGAGCCACCGATAGCCTTTCTGATCTCAGAAGTAGCTTCCCAAGAAAAATTACCTAATTCCCTAACGATCCTCATAACTTGCTCTTGATAAACAATTACACCATAGGTATCAGAAAGTATAGGTTCTAATAGAGGGTGTTTATATTTCTTGATTCCTTCATTATGTAATTTTATATAAGATCCAGAGTCAGCACCTGGTCTTGCTAGTGATGTAACAGCTACCATATCATCAAAAGATCTAACCTCTATATTCTTACAAATATCTTTTAGAGCCTTTCCACTAAATTGAAATATACCAGAGAACAAGCCATTATTTATCACATTAAAGACTTTCTTGTCATCAGTTGGGTAATTTAATAAATAATCTCTATCCTTTCCTACCATATCAAGGCAAGTTTGTATTTGAGACAAAACACTCAAACCTAAGCAATCCATCTTTAACAAATTAAGATCCTCAGTTCCTTTCTTATCAATTTGGCATCCTTCCATTGAGTCATCAACCGAACAGTAATTTGTCAAAGGCTTATCAGATACAATAATTGCTCCTGCGTGTTGTCCTGAATGTCTCGTATGACCTTCAATGAATTTTGAATATTCCAAATTAGGGTTTAATGAAAGATAATTCTTACCAACTTTAAGAGTTTCAAAAGTATCATTTAAGCACTTGTCAGATCTTTCATCTCCATCTGGCCTTTTAATAACTGATTTTTTAAGATCTTTCATCTCCCAAGGTGGTATAGATAATACTTTACCTACCTCTAACAGCACTGAATCTGGTTTGTATCTGGATATAGTTCCTAATTTAGCAACACAATCTTCTCCGTATTTATTTTTTAAGTAATCAAGAAGTATAGTTCTTTTTGTATCTTGGAAATCAATATCCAAATCTGGTGGATCTGATCTATGTGGTGATAGGAATCTATAGAATAATAAATCATAAGGTATAGGATCGACATCAGTTATTTCTAACAAGTAACATAACAAACTACCAGCACCAGAACCACGACCTGGACCAACTAGCATATGCTTTTTGGCAAACTTAACTAGATCATAAACAAGATAGAAGTAATCTTCAAAATTCTTTTCCTTAATTACAGAAAGCTCTAATTCTAACCTTTCTTTATATTTTTCATCAGCTAGATCAATACCTCTAATTTCTGCACCCTCAATACAAAGATCCATTAGGCTTCTTTCCTCTGTGTGTATTGGAAGCTCTGCTTTGTTTAGATCAAACTCTTCTATAGAGTCAGCTATATCTAAGCAATTTTTCAAAGCTTCTGTTTGTTGTTCTTCACTTAACTCATCCTTAGTGGCTGATTTCCACTCAAACTCATCTAATATATGAGTCATTTCATTATGTTTGCTTGATCCGAATTTCATACCTAATTTAACTGGATCAAATAAGATAGTTTCGTATAGCTTTTTTGAAGTAGCTTCATCGAACAAGTTATCAGAAACTGAAACTATTGGCTTGGATTGTTTGGAGAAATCATAGAATGATGATCTTGGGTGAAAACCATAATAGCAAGATTTGGAATTAATATATTCTTCTAATATATAATTTTCATATATAATAACTATATTCTCTGAAATATTTGATAGGTCTTTAAATTCTAATCTTGAAACCCCCCTATATTGTGTTTTAGATGATTTATAAACTAAATTATATAGCTCTTTTAGACCTTCAAGGTTCTTTGCTAGAAAGGTTATTGGGTATGTTGTTTGTTTTACTTTAAGGCTACAATCCTCAACAAAAAGTAATTCTACTCCTAATATAGGCTTCTTTACTTGTTTTCTACATTCTTTCCAAAAGGGTACATGTCCGAAAGTGTTGCCACGATCAGTTATAGCTAGTGCTTTTTCTTGTGATGAGATAATGTCTTTTGTTTTACCATAGGCAAAACGGAAGCTATACTCAGTTCTTATTTTTAAGTTTATCATTTTGTCTTTATAAAATTAAAATTTTTCTGCATCTTTTCCGTTCTTAATTCCTGCTTTTCTTATATTGTCCAGAATTGCGTTATCCTGTTTTTTTATATCAGCTATGAACATCTTTTTTCTGCTATTTCAAAATATTTCTCATCCATTTCAATACCTATGAACTTTCTGTTTGTGTTTTTACAAGCTACGCCAGTTGAACCGCTTCCCATAGTAAAATCTAAAACTGTTTCATTTTCATTAGTGTAGGTTTTGATTAGGTACTCCATTAGAGCAACGGGTTTTTG
>Ga0233401_1000927_pt1 | contig 10127 bp, 8 predicted proteins | sample 49DmetaG_FD_190067 | JGI IMG/M metagenome (GOLD analysis project Ga0233401, IMG submission 190067) | Seawater microbial communities from Monterey Bay, California, United States - 49D | ecosystem: Environmental > Aquatic > Marine > Coastal | place: USA: California | collected 2016-10-03
GCGGTTGGTATCAATTACTTGACCTGTGTTATTCGTTTCATCACATACGACGAGGAAGTCGGTAACACCACGGCGACCCTTAACATCCCGAAGGAATGGTTCAGTCATGTTACGGAACATCGCGCGAGTAAATTCGTCATTCAATTCGAATAGCTGGAATTTAGCTGCGGTAGCAATTGCCTTTTCAAGAACAATAAACAAGCGGCGTACGTTAATACGATCGAATGCAGAAGGTTTCTGTGTGAAGGTCTTATCACCAAATAGTACAATTCCTTGTCCTGGGAAATTGGTGATAGGATTAATTGCTGCTTTGTACAAAGTATCGCGATCGGCTTGTTTTGGATTAAAGCTCAATTTAGCTGCACCAAGAATTTGACCACGATTGAAACCTGCAGGCGAGAACCAAGGTTCTGCTACATCGTCTGTGTTAGCACAAAGACCAGCAAGATAACCATTAGTGGTAATCCAATCATAACGATCAAGGTACTTATTATATACATAAACTGTAGAACCAGTTGTTGCAAAGTAGTTTGATGTTGTAGCTGGAACATTGCCAGTAATTGCAGTTAATTTTGCGGCATCAGTTGAGCTTTTATGTAAATCAATTGGTGCAGAACCACATCCAAGAATATCTTTACGTGCTGCAGCAATACTAAGTACTTCTGCTTCTACCGTTTTCTGATCTGCTGCAGTACTCATAGGATCTGCAAAAAGTAGATTTACATCAACACTTTCAGCGTCTGCAAATAGACCAAGCGCTGTTACAACTTCAGACTCATCGATTGTACCATCTACACCAAGTGCAAGTGAACCTTCAAATGCGCCATCTGTTAATTTAGCAACTGCAGGAGAATCGGCAAGACCAGCGTCAGTAATAGCACCTGTGCCAATGGCAGCATCAGCATTAGTAAATAGATCACTTAATGCATTTGCAAAAATGTATTGTGAACCAGCGTTAATTACGTCTTTGTAATAATTTGTTGCGCCAGTATCAAGTTTCGCGCCAGAAGCAAGAGACAACCCTTGGAATTTTTCAAGAATTGTTCCTTTAATTCCACTAAACAAACCATCTTCATCAATAACAATTACGTGAATTTCGTCACCAGTAATGCCAGCAGCAAGACCAGCATCTGTGGTTGAAGGCACATAATCAAAGTTATTAGTGATAGTTGTATTTGATGTTCCGTTGTGTCCAACTACTACCTTAAGGCTATTACCATAAGCACCTGGGCAACGAGCAATAAAGTACTCATTAGCGTCAGTGCTTAAGTTTTCAAATGCTTCAAGATTGCCAATTGGCGCACTTTCAACAGCAGCGCTATCATTACCTAAAATGGCGTTACGCGCTGTGGTTGGAACTGCTCGCGAAACCTTTAAAAAGTTTCCGTATTTTAAAAAACTTGCAGCAACCAAGAACGACACAGAGTGCGCCGAATCAGGTGTACCGAAGTTTGCTTGGAGGTCTTTCTCGGAACTAATGTTAATTAATTCTCCGGAAGGTCCCCAGTTAAAGTGACCAGCAAATCCACCAATAGAGGTAGAGACTGCAGGAATCACATTTGTCAAGTCGATTTCATTAACCTCGACTCCTGGTGATACTAAAAATCCCATGTTTGTTTTCCTTTCAATATAGTTTAATTAATAAGTTAAGCATAATAAGGTGTATTCAATAGTTCTATTTATAAACAACGTGTTTTAGAGATCGTGCCACGCCTTTATATCATTTTGCAATTCCTCATAAGGATTATTAGCTTCTATTCCATCAGATATAACACCAAAGGGAGGAACATCATCTTCTATTTGTTTCATCTTTTCAGCAAATAAAAGTTCCTTTAGATCGACAGTAGATATATTACCAAACGCTTCTGAAGAAACAAACCACGCAAACATGACTAGATTCATAACCAAATCATCATGATTTCCTTGACTTGCTTCGTACGATGAACCTTTAATTTCGAATGTAGTAAGTTCATCGATTGTATTAGCGTCAACTATTGACACTTTTCCAAGTTCAACTAAATCTTTTAAATTCGAACAACCAATGCGTTTAACTCGTTTAGTCATCGTAACACCAACACCTCCACGCTTTACAGAAGATTCTACAAAAGTATTTTCATATTCGTATTCGTAATAAACATCATTACAAACAACTTGTCCAACGTCATTATTTTCAATAATAACTAATGCCTCATTATACATTCGAGCAACTTTAACAATAATATCAGGAAAAATCATAGGCGATATCATGTTATCACGAAATGTTGCCACTTGCTCAAATCTTCCAGTTGTAATATCCATCACAGTAAACGTAGAATAATCTTGTCCTCTACCTTTTGAAACGTCAACACACATTACATAAGTATGATCTACTTGAGGAGCTTGATAATAGTTTACATTTAGTTCTATTTTCTTGGGGTGTTCAGGTTTTAAGCTTAGTAAACAATTTGAACTTACAAGCGTATTCGCAGTTCCTAAAAAGTTATTACCATATTCCTGTTCAAATTGCAACTCAGATGTATTTGCTATTGTTTCAGCTTTCCATTTTTCATCTCTTCCTGGAACATCAAACCAATCGATACGTGAATATTTAAATTCGTTAATGCCTTTTTGAGCACCTTCATATATCTTATAGAACATATTACCAACACCATTTGCTGTTGATGTAATAATTACCTTTGTTTCGGCACCGGCTGAAATTACAGGATATGTAGAAGTATAAAACTCAGCATCTCTTTCGACAAAAGCAAACTCGTCTAAAAATAATAGGTCAATAGAAAGACCACGAATGGAACTACCTGATGTCGCAGCTGCAACAATTTTCGCGTTATTTGCAAAAGTAACATTACCTTTATTTAATTCTTTACATCCTGGTTGTAAAAAGAATGGCAAATTCTCAAGCGCTAAAGTAATACGACTTAGCATTTCTCGTGCAGTAGCACCCTTATTTGCTAAAATCGCAATAGTCTTTTCAGGATTAAAGATAGCATACCATAAAATATAAATTACAGTTGTAATCGATTTACCTGATTGTCGACATGCTAAAACAATATTAAAACGATTCTCGTTAAATGTTTTAAAGAGTTTCTTCTGATAAGGATAAGGTTTAAAATCAACTAGCCCTTGACTAGGTGCGATCACTTTAATATATTTAGATGCAAAATACTCAGGACTGCTCATACATTTCATGTACTCTGCAACTTCTTCTTTCGTAAAATTTTGTGCAACATTATCACCCTTCACGAGTGGGTTGCCCATATATCCATCACCGGCCATAATATATTATTCTTCTGTAACGTTTTTTATTTTCTCTTCACCTTTTAAAAACTTTTGCAATTCAGTTGTTGAACCTACGAAGATCGCATTGTTTGTAGTATCGCCACTTTTAGATTCTTTTTCTTGTGTTATATCTTTACGAACCTTTTGTAATTTTACAAGATCTTGAGACATTTGACTCGCGTCTTTGATCATGTTTGATAAAACTTCAAACGCCCGAGGATGTTCTGACTCAGATGCAAGTGCCATCATATGATTAATCGCTTCAGACGACTGATCAATCAATTCTTTCATTTTCTCTCGAGAATATTCTACATCCTTCTCGGTATCATTTATGATTTGCCCTTTATCGACTTCAGTCTTAGGCTTTTCAACAATGTTTAAGTTTTTTTCGAGAGCATCAAGTATTTCATTTTTAGCCATGATCAAATCCAAATGTGGTTGTAATAGTATCACTATCGTCTAATGGTGGTTCATCACCTGCGTCAACTGTAATTCTCACGTTTTCTTCACCAGTCGGGTTATTTGTTTTTAGCGTTGCGCGATTTTCTGTGTCACTATAAAAGAATGTATCAACAATACGAATAACCTTACCTTCGCTTACACCTCCTGCGAATCTTACTTTCATAGTAAAATCGAGTGTATAAATGATAGTGCGTCTTGTTTCAAAATCTCCTTCATAATCATCTTGTATCGATGTGCTAGTTAATATAATAGGTACATCTGTCGCAGTTCCAGGACCTTCCATATCCTTAATTGCTACAGTATATTCGGGAGCAAATGTTGGAAGAATTTGTTCAAGAATTTGCAAAGCATCATCTTGGTTTTTGGCGTATATATTCAATTGCATTCCAATCGTATAAGGAACACTTTGATTTACTACGTTTGTTTTAGCGGTTTCTCCACTAATTGGTAAACACCTTTTGTTAAATTTGTTTAGTTTACTACCAGTATCAAAACTAATATCAGTAATTTCAAAACTCATCCTTGGAAGTTTAATCGCGATTGAAGCATCTGTTGATGCTACGGTATCAGCCTGAATACGTGCTAAAAACTTTTTACGAGGACCATACGCAATTGGTACGCGAGTTTCGCCAGTGCCCTGTCTTACAATACGCATATTATTAAATAGCGTTCCAAAAACAGCAACTGCTTTCTTCATTGTTTGATTATAAAAATATTGCCCTAACATATTACGTAGTGATATTCACTTCTCCAAATGGGTTTGTTTCAGTGAAGTCAATAAAGTCTCCAGCGCTAATAGCATTTTCAAAATCTTCGTTATCTGCAAAAGGATCATTACTATCAATTGAACTAAAAGCATCTATTGAAGTAATTTCGTATGAAGCAGCTGATGTGGCACCTATGATATTACCGGTTGTACCTGCACTTGTTGGTGCAAATAGTGTATTGCTTCCATCACTTGCAACTTGACTTGATATTTCTATTTTTCCAGCCCCGACAGTTGATACTTCTCCAGTAACAGTAATACCGCTTGTAGCATTTAGCTGTGTAACATCTTCACCTACTTGAAATGTACCACTACCAGAGCCTAATGTTAATTCTGTGCGAGTTGCATATTTTGTTTCAAACACATCGACTGCATCAATACCTGTATCAAGTGCTTCATTACCATATTCAAATAACTCACAAGTTAACTTAAACGTAGGAAGATTTGCTATTTGATAGAAAGGCGTTTCGTCTTCAACAAAAGTAATTTGGAATAAACCTTTTACAAGAGGGAAGTAAATTAAATCACCTTCTTGTGGTCGTGATTCGGGTGTTGGTTGGAATCTACCTACAAGCTCTTCCCAACGTCGTGTTGCAAGAACCAACGTCATTGAATCACGTACTTCTACACCAAACTTAGAAAGTAAATCTCCATCACCTTCAAATCCATCAGTATTTTCAACATACATTTCAATTTGAAATGCTTCACCAAATTTACTTAACGCATCTTCATTAAAGATCGCGTCGGTATTGACTATTGTACGAGGAATGTAATATACATCGTGACCATAGATCTTAAGAGCCTCTATCGTGATATCTTCGTAGAGTCTTTTTTCCGGTGTTGTTCCTTGAGAAAAATATACATTTCGTGGCATAATAAATTAACCGATAAAATCTAATGGTGGCATTTCATGTTTCAACTGCATTGTTTCTTCAAGCTGCTGAATTTCTTCTTTGGCATCATCAAATATTTGACGGCCATTTAACGTTACACCACCGGGTAAAGTCATTCCTTCAAATTTAATTAAGTTTAATCCCCATTGACGCTTAAATAACGCTGTTACGTACTTCTTTAAGAATGCATCATTATATACATCAGTATAAGTTTCTGGATCAAGCGCTTCGTAACCATCTAATACCACATACTGATCAAGCATATTTTTTAAAGTGTCAGAATGAAAGTTAACACGATTTTTATGACGCGACCATTCAATCATTTCGTACATACCATTAATATTGCGATCAATTAACGACATATATTGTTTTGCCATTTCATAATTTACAATACCACCGTGCGCAGCATTGAGATCAAAAATGTCGTTCAAATGTATTTGATAATCTACAGAAAAAATAGATGTGGTATGTGTATTACTAATATTAAAAACATTATTAATAGAAAGAATGTTCGCGCTATTTGGAACTTCGATATAACCATTATCAATATCGGTTTGAGTCACTTGATGTTTACGCAAATTACGAACTACAGCATCACCATGATATTCTTGATAGTATTGAATAGCTTCATCTATACGATCTTCTAACTGATCGTCGTCTACATTAATCTCAATTACAGGATGCCCTAAAGCTCTTAAGCAATAATCAATTAATTTTTGTCTTGTATTAGGTGTTGCCATATTTCTATTTATACTTTATACGTCGTCATCGGTTATATAAGTACCTGAAATTTGAAATGTAAACGCCTTAGTTCCGTCTGCTGTAAAATTAAATGGGTGAAAGTGAAAATCGTTTACTTTAATGCGTTCGTAATTCCATCCTACGCCTGCGCCAGGTGCAGGTCCAAATTCCCCTTGACCTACACTTTTTTCGAAGAATATAACACCATTTGGACTAGAGCCAACAGAGCCGCTGTACGAATTATCACCTAAATTTTGCCAACCTTTTCGAGGATGAACCTGCACGATCATCACATCGGGACCATCCGAACCTTCTATTTTTGCAGAGTGAGGAAGACCAGTAATGCCTAGTTCATCATTAGTGCCAGCTGTTTTAAATGCTGAATCAAAATGAGTGACTTTAATAACAATGTTAACAGTAACTTGCCTGCCTATCTTAACGTAATAACCTTCTTGTTTGGAATACGTGCTTTGTTCAGTTGTGCCATTTAGCGCTAGCTTTGGTGCGAATGTTCCATAATCGTATTCTTTTAGTTCTTTACCGCTACCAATCTTTAAACTTTCGCTTATTAAAACATTGCCACCTACATCTAAGGTTGCCTGTGGAATGCTACCAGTTCCAATGCTGACGCTATTTTTATTAATTGAGCTACCACTACTTTTTGTAACATAAAGAGTTGGCGTACCTACGCCTCCCGCTAAAAAACTGCTACTGCTATCAATTCTAACCGCATGAAACGTATCACTAAAAAAATCAATATTGCCGCCTCCTAAGCCGCGACCTGCTTTTATATTAAGATTGCCCGCAGAACTAGTAGCGTTTGTTCCTGTTTGTATAGTAATACCATTACCAGTATCATCGTTGGTTTTTATTAATAAATCAGAATCACCATTGGGAGTTATATTTGATGCCTGTAATGTTCCGACTGCTAAATCGATTCCATCGACCGGAGCAGTATTGATACCAACATCACCACTATTATCTATTTTAAGCGATCCGCCTCCATCTGTAGCGATTTCAAATATGTTTTCATCGGCGCTACCACTTCCAATATATTTTAAAGAAACACCTACGGCATCCGAATTAGAAGCAGCACGTATTAATGTTATATCATGGGAATCAGATTCAGCTCTAATAATTGTAGCGTCAGATGTTCTATGACCAAAGTCTAATAAACCACCTGGAACATTTACGTTACCAGTGAAAGATGGATTAGTAAACATTGTTGCCTTCGATTCATTCGTAACATTATTCAATCCAACCTGAGCAGATGTCACACTATGAGGATTATTAGTGTCACTCGTATGTGTATCTAAAGCGGTATCAACATAATCCTTTGTAGTTAAGTGCGCACCTGTGGTCGGTGTTGTTCCCGTGACATTTCCATCAACTACAATACCGTCTGATCTCACATCTAGCATTTCGTTATCGTAACCAATCTTAATAGTCGAGGCGTCTTTATTATAAACGTTTTTACCAATTGAAATACAATCTGCATCTGTTTGAGATCCAGGACCAATTTGATATGCCGTATAATCGCCATGATTATTAGCGTTAAAGTTAATTAAATTATCGCCAAGAGTATCATCGTGAATACCATCGATACTTCCTTTATGTAAAGTCCAATTAGAACTACCAAATGCGGTAAAATAACCTAAATCAAATTGTTTAATTCGCCTACCATAAACAAGTATTGCACTTAATCCATCACTATCAGGATCTGGATCAAGAACATATGCGGCCTGTTTAATTACTAAATCATTTCGGCCATCTGTAATAAGCGTGCAGTGTTCGTTCTTTACTAATCCATGAGCTACTGACCATGTTGCTTTTAGTGTTTCATCTTTTAAACGATTTGGTGTAAAGTTTGTTTTTGAATAAAGTTGTAGGTTTATTTCGTTGCCGCTTTGAACAATAGTGTTTGTTCCAATCGTTTCAAGCACAACATCATCGAACGTCAATGCTGTTTGATCTGTTCCAAGAGGTACTTCGCTCGTTGTTTTATAATTACCTCCGTATAATTCGACCTTAAATGTGTTTGTAGTTGTCGTAGTAACTTTACCAAATATTTGTGCTGCAACTATAGGACCAGCGAATGATTGACCAAATTCCATTCTTACATTATCACCAGTCGAAAGTGTATGGCTATTCAATGTAATTTCTAATTCTTCAGACTTATTTAAAGGAGTTGTATTACTTACAAAAAATACTTGATTATTAGCATTTCGATTAGTAGAATTTTGAAGTAATGATACATCAAGAGTAGCAGTAGATGTATCAATTACCGTTGTGCTAATAGGACGAGCAACTCGGTGTTGTGCCCAAAAGACTGCTTTATTATTCGGAAGAAGATTATCTTGAATAGCATAATATCTTTCTTGAACTCTTTTTGTATTCTTTACATCACCTTCAGCTTCTTGCTCAATGCGATTGATATCAATTAACGAGTGGAAATGATTTGAACCATCGCCAAATCCGTTAGTAAACCCACTTCGTTGGAAAAGATCGTGTCCTACTGTAGTAGGTCCTTGCACCTGTAAAGAAACCGCAGCGTTATTTGTACCACTTGAGAAAAGTTGTAATCCTAATCCACGTTCTGGTGTAATTTTAACCTTTTTATCAAAATTAGTTAGACCACTAAAGTTTGTTAAATCGCCAGTGAACGATGGATTATTAATAGGTGCTTTTGTAGCAATGCTATCTGTAATAGTCGTTGCAAAATTCTCATCATCATTAAGCGCAGCAGCCAATTCATTTAAAGTATCTAGTGTCTCTGGTGCAGAATTAACTAAATTTGATATATTAGTATCAACTTCGGTCTTAGTATAAGTTGTACTTTGATCCGCCTTTAAGTCTAAAGCAGCTTGAGTTGCCGTACTAATAGGTTTATTTATGTCAGACGTATTATCAACATTTTCTAAACCTACACTCGCCGCCGTAACGTCATGTAACGTTACATTTTTTGCGACTATCTTATTCGATGAATTTATCTGTGCGTTAATAGTTGTCATTTTATCCTGTGGTAACACGAGGAGTAACATCTATTTGCCCTTCAACCACTCGTGTAATGATTGGAGTAGCATCGCCAGAAAGAATTTCAATATCATAAACATAACGCCCGGCCTTTAGCGAGGAAGTTTGCGCAGAAGTTAAACTGCATGCCAATTCGCTTTCTGAAACATTAATCGAAATAGTAAAATCTACTGATGTGCTTGAGGTATACGATTTTCTTATTTGGCCACGGCTAGTGTAATCTGTCAAGTCAACCGCACCAGTCGTGGTTGAAAGATCAACAGTAAAGTTAAAATCTGATCCTTGATCAATAAAAAGATTTGAGTATGTTGCCATTATTCTTCTACACTTGGAAGTGGTGCCTCTGCGTATTTTAAATTATTGTCGATAATATAATTTGCTATTTCAGCATGAGTTCCAACAACTATTTTTTCAGATGATACTATTGTTGTAAAGCCTTTTGTTACGCCATCAGACATATCATTATTTTTATCTAAAATGATAGCAGATTTTGTAGCTGTTACGCTAACACTATTTATTTCGTTTGTATATTCTTGAATAGCCATAATTAAAATCCGTTCATGGTAAAACCTACATCGCTGAGCCTATTAAGCGCGACTGTTTTTGAAACTGATACGTGTTTTCCTATTAAATTTGTAAAATTACTACCACGAGAATTCCACACAACTACCTTTGGTGAACTGTACTCAACGTTATTTACTGCTGTATCTATTGCCCAATCTGTAGGCTTATCTTTAAACGTATCGTAAAACTGTGTCAATAAAACCCTTTTTGAATAAGGACTTAAATTGCCTCCTCCGTAATGAAAAATACGCATACTTTCAGGAATTGCTCCTTCAATACCAGCTGCTGTAGTAATTGCTGGGTTCGCAAGTGTTCCAGGACCACCCCAACCACTACCTATGTTTGCGCCGTAATCTGCACTTTGCCTTTGAATATTAAACTCAGCTAAATCT
>Ga0233401_1000928_pt1 | contig 10119 bp, 9 predicted proteins | sample 49DmetaG_FD_190067 | JGI IMG/M metagenome (GOLD analysis project Ga0233401, IMG submission 190067) | Seawater microbial communities from Monterey Bay, California, United States - 49D | ecosystem: Environmental > Aquatic > Marine > Coastal | place: USA: California | collected 2016-10-03
AATTGTAAAAAATTTTTAAAAGGAGGTAATAATAATTTTACTATATTAAAAAAAGTTAATTTAGATAATAAATTATTAGTATCAACTACATTATTTATTAAAAATATAAAAAATATTAATTTAGATGATAATAAATATATAAAAGGATTATATAAATTATATGATTGGTGTCTTATAAATAATTATGTATTAAGAATTTATTTTGATGAAAGTATAGAAGAATATATAAAAATTAATTTATTAAATAAAACTAATATTGAATTATATAAATATTATTATCCTAAATTTTATTTAAAAGATAAAAAAATCCATAAAGGAACATTTGGTTCATTAATCAGATTTTATCCTTTATTTAATTTAAAAGACCATTATCATAATAATGTCTATGTATCAGATAGTGATTTTGATTTTTTTTTAAAAAAAACAAGTAATAATATTATTGATTTTGTTAAAAAAAATAATCATTTATATAATAATATATTAATATCAAAATCAAGATATTTTTATGGAACATTTAAACGATTACAAAATAGAAATAATAATAATATATTTCCTATACAAGCAGGTTGTTTATATAATTATAATAATAAATTTGATATTAATATATTAGAAAATTATATAAATAATTTAAAAGTTCAAGATGCAATTTATGGATGTGATGAGTTTTTTTTAAATAAAGATTTATTTAATATATTTAATAATAAAAATGTTAATATTTTTATTTATAATTGTCAATTTAAAAATTATTTTGAAAATCAATCTAATTTAGATCCAATATATAATTCTAATAAAAAAAAAATATATAATAAATGTTCTAGTATATTTTTAAATTATATAAAAAAATACAATAATAATATAAATATAAAAAATATTAAAAATAATAATATATTTTTAAATAAACTTGAAACTATATATAAATTAAATTCAGAAGAAAAAATTTATTTAGAAGGTATATATTATAATTATTTTTATAAAAAATATAATTATAATTTTGTTATAAATAAAATTTTTTTCATAAATAATCAAATATATCATAGTTTATATATGACTTGTAATAAATTTAATAAAAAAAATTATTATATTCCTTCAATATATAATAAAAATAATAATATTAAATTAAAAGATATAGATATTTTAAAACATCCATTAATTATATTAAATTATATAAATCATAATTATAATTTTAAAGATATTTGTATGATATTTAAAGATTTAAAAGTTACTGTAAGATATGGAAATTATAATAATATAAATAATGTTTTAGGAAAAAAAAGACAGTTTTATAAAACAACATTATTAAATTATTATAATAATATAAATAATTTTAATAAAATAAATCCTGATTATGCAGGTAATAATATTATAAATAAAAAATATTTAAAAAAATTAAAAATAAATAAATTAAAAGAATTATATAATAAATTTGATATATGTAAATTATGGATTGGTTTAAATAAAAGTATTACACCATTACATAAAGACGGTCCAAAGAACTTTTCACTTCAATTATATGGAAAAAAAAAATGGATTATTTATTCTAAAAATGATATACCTAATTTATGTTATAATCAAAATACTATTTTAGATTGGAGTAATTATATTATAGATAATTATAAGTCTTGTCTTAATTCTAATAAAACAATTAAATTTGAATGTATTGTTGAAAAAAATGATTTATTATATTTACCTAAATTATGGTCTCATCAAGTAGAAAATTTAAATAAAAGTATAATGATTAATTTTTGGTATAAAAATTTATAAAATTAAAATATAAAAATAAATAATAATATAAATTTTAATTAGTATATATATTATATGAAAAAAATATTAAATTATAAAAATATTTTATTCTTAATATTCTTAACATTTTTTACATTTTTTATATATAAAAAAAATATTAATAATTATTTTGGAGAAGGAATTTTAAATCATAAAATTAATGATTTTATAAAACAATTTGATATTTATTATATAAATTTAGATAAATGTAAAAAAAGAAAAGAATATTTTAATAAAACTACAGCTAAAATAAATAAAATATATTCTAATTATAAAATTAATCGTTTTAATGCTATTAATGGTAATAATATAAATAATGAAAATATTGATAATATACACAATAATTGTAAAAAAAAAAAATTAAGATTATTAAAACCAGGTCAGATTGGTTGTTTTTTTAAGTCATTATAATATATGGAAAAAAAAAAGAAATGATAAATATTTATTAATATTAGAAGATGATGTTACTATAAATATAAATATATTAAATAAATTATATAATATATTTCCTGAATTACCTCATGATTGGGACGTATTATTAATTGGATGGAGATATATTTTTAAAAATGATAAACGAAGATTAAAATATATTTATAAATATAATAAAAATATTTCAATTAGTAAGCATATTGATAAAACTATTATTCCATTTCATGGTGCACATGGATATATAGTAAATAATAATTTTATAAAAAAAATAAATAAATATATTACTAATAAAGAAACTTGTGTTCCAGCAGATGATTTTTTATTTAAATTAAATAAAAATGGACTTTCTGGTTTAGAATTTAAAGATAAATGTTTAAATATATATAATTTAAAAAAACCAATTATAAATGTTTTTAATTCAAAGTCTTTTACATCTAATGTTAATCGTAATGATAAATGTTAATATATTTGAAAATTATAATATACTTATATGAACATTATATATTTTTTTTTATTTTTGTGGTAATATGGAGTGATTTGGAGTAAGACAATGTGTCAATATTGGGTGATTTGGAGTAAATATTTTATATTTAAAATATTTAATAAATGTTTTAATAAAATATATAAAAAGCTGAAAAAAAGCTGAAAAAAAGCTGAAAAAAAGCTGAAAAAAGCTGAAAAAAAGCTGAATTTATTATGAACACTATGATTTCAAAAAAATTTCTTTTTTATATTTTTTTTTATATTTATATTTTGTGATTTTTATGATTTTTTATGATTTTTTAAATTTATTTATATTCAATATATTGTTCTTTAACAGTTTCAATATTATCACCTTTATAATGCATAAAATCTAATCTCCATAATGTATTAATAACTCCATCTAATTTAGATAATTCTTTTGTAATAGTTTCACCACCACCTAATGTAATATAAATAACATTATAATTTAAATTAAACCAAAATTCAGTATTAATAATACCAAGTTGGTCCCATTTAATATCAGAAGGAGTAGATATGACATTTAATTTATTTTTATCTAAACTATTAATAGAATCAATAATATTTAATTCTCCGAAAATTTCAGTAGGAAATCCAGATTCAATATAACCATATTTAGTGTGTTTAATATAATCTTCTTTTAAATAATGAATTTGTGTATTTTTTTTAAATGCAACAAATGATGTATTATAAAAATGAGATTTTAATAATAATAAAGCATTACTAAAAGATTTATCATAACCTTTAATTTTATCTTGAGGTGTAGAATCTATAACAAGTAAATCACCATCCCATGAAATAACATCAATTTCATCAATTTTATATGTTTCAATAATGCGTTTAACAGAATTATTAATATCTTTTTGTGATATTCCAGAACACCATCCTTTAAGTAAAAGAGAAATGGGTTTTTTTTGTGTATTGTGCGACATAATATTTGAAATATATATATAAATTAAAATAATCAATTTAAAATTTTTTTAATAAAAATATTATAATATTTATATTAATGAATATAAATAAAGATGATTTAGAATTTTCAATAAATATATTAAATAAATCAATAATAACAAAATTAAATAATGATATAATAAAAACAGATAAATATAATATAAAAAATAGTATAAATAAAATAAATGATAATATAAAAATATTAGAATTTAATAAAATAATAAATTTACCAAATAAATTAATATATATATATTATTTAATTGAAAAATTAGATATAGAAATAATTTATAATGATTTTATTTTTATGAGTTTTAATGATATAGTAAATAAATATAATATTTATTTATTAAATAATCAGAAAAAATTATGTGATATAGCAATACATTATTTAGGAATGGGTCATATAACAGTATTAACATATGATATAAAATTAGAGAAATTTTTCTTTCGTAGAGATGGTGGTTCAAATGGATATGAAAGAGAAATAAATTGGGATTTTATAAAAAATTATAATAATATAAATAATAAAACATATAATATATTAGAAGTATTTGATATAATAGATAATACAAATAAATTTATAAATTTTGTAAATTAAAATATATAAATTATATTAAGAAATATATATATGTAAATATAATGTTATATAATTTATATTATAAAGAATTTGAAAAAACACATAAAAATGAATTAAATATATATATTCATTTATTTAGTTTAATATTAGGAACATATAGTATAATAAATTTATTACCATATTCAAATATATTTTGTATGATATATTTATTTAGTTTGCATTTTGTAATACCATATAATTTATTATATGAAACAATAAGTTATATAACAATAATATTATTAATATCAAAAATATATATAATAAATATAAATCAATCATTATATTTATTATTATTTTCATTTTTATTAAATGAATTTTCTCATATATTAACAAATGAAAAAACAATGTTATCAAATTATATAACATTTAATTTAGAAGGAATAAAAAAATATATAATACATACATATTTATTAATACCTATAATATTAAATATAAATAATGAAACAAATTATGAGAATATATTATCAAATAATAATATAAATTTTTGTATATTAGAAAGTACATTAACAAAACAAATGGATTTTTTATATGAATATATAATAAAATTAAATATATCAAATGAAAATACAACACATATATGGTATAGTGATTTAAATAATTTATGTAAATTAGGATTTTTAAATATAATAAAAAGTAAAAATATATATAATTCATTATTTGTAAAATATAATAAAAATATGTATAATATTGAAAATATAACACAAATGGATGAATTATATGTATCTTCATTTAATGATAAATATAATTCAGATAAAGTATTTTATTCAGAACATATAGATGGTCCATTTGGTTTATTACCAGGTATAACAATAAATAGAACTATAATAGCATTATCATATAATGAATATATAAATACAGTTTTTCCTGATAATAATATAAATATAAATTTAAATAAAGGAATGTGTATTTCATTTGATTTTAATAGAAGTATTCATTATATAAAACAAAATGAAGATAAAATAAAACCAATACATAGAATTGTAATTAAAGCACATTATTTAATATATCCAAAAAATTTAAAATATTATGCGAAATTATGTTGTAAATTAAATGTTTTATATGATAAATTAGCTCGTAAATTATTTTTATATACATTAAATCCTAATACACATGATTCAAAATTAATGACATATATAATATTAAAAATAACAAATAATTGGTTTTTAATAGAAAGATATTTAGGTTTAAATAATATATCATATACATCTGTAATTATATTTTTATCATATTTATTTAATAATTATTGTATATTTTTATTTTATATATTATTTATGTATTATTATAATATAATTGAAAAAAATAAAGATTTTTATAAATATATAATTTTAATAAATATAATATATAATTTATATTATATTATATAAATTGATTAATATATATTTTTTTTTTATTTATGAATTCATATTATACTATAAAATTCAAAAATAATTTTAATAAATTTTTAGAAAATAATAAAAAAAAAGACTTAGATTATATAAGTTTATCAAATAATCCATATATAGATTGGTCTTTTATAAAAAAAAATTTATATGAAAATTGGGATTGGCGACAATTATCTCGAATAATAGATTTTGAAATAATTTTAAAAAATTTAGAATTAGATTGGTGTTGGTATTGGGTATCTGTAAATAATAGTATAAATTGGAATATAATAAAATCATATCCAAAATTAATGTGGAATTGGCATGCATTAATTTGGAATATTAGTATAACAGATGATATAATATTAGAAAATATAGAAGAATCTTGGGATTGGTATGGATTAATAACATGTCCTTCCCCAGAAAGATCTTTTAAATTAATAACATATTATGTAAATTACAGTCAAAAAAATAATTTAGCAATAAATTGGTATTCTATATCGAAAAATAATAATATAACTATGGATATTATAAAAAAACATCCACATTATACATGGAATTGGAGAGGATTATGTAGAAATAATAATATAACATGGGATTTTTATAAAAATTTTATATTATTTAAAGATCATAATGTATCTATTATTGAAAAAGATTTAGATTGGAATGCTTTATCAGAACATCCAAATATAACTATGAATATAATAAAAGAAAATATAGATTATCCATGGAATTGGTTTATAATATCAAGACATCCATTATTAACTATGGATTTTATAGAAAATAATATAAATCGAGAATGGGATTGGTTTAGAATATCAAGTAATAAAAATTTAACATGGAAATTTATATCACATCATTTAGATAAATCTTGGGGTTGGACTTGTTTATCTCAACATAAAAATATAACATGGAATATTATAAAAAATAATATGGATTTAAAATGGAATTGGGATTATATTTCTTTAAATCCTAATATTAATTGGGATATTATAAAAAATAATTTAAATTATCCTTGGAATTGGCATTATATATCTTTAAATCCTAATATAACATATTTAATTATAGAAAAAAATTTAAATTACAATTGGAATTGGGCTTCAATATCATTAAATACACAAGAATTAGGACAAAAATTATATATAAAAAATTCTATAAAAAATAAAGCATTAATAATTTTATTATTATTAAATAAATTTAATGAAGATTGTATAAAAAATATATTAAATTTTATTTGAAAATTTTTATAAATTAAATAATTCAATCCAATTTTTTTTAATATATTTAATATCTAATTTAATAGCCCATTCATGTCCCATTTTAATATATTTTTGTTTTAAATCATAATTATTCATTAAATTAATTACATCAATACAAGTTTTTTTAATATAATCATTATTATTAAAATCATAATTTATTTGTAATCCTCTATTATTAATAGTAGTATTTAAAGAACCAATATTATTATATATACATACTGTATTATATAATTGTGCTTCAGCAGCAGCATTACAAAATGTTTCATAAAAATGAGTAGGATAAAAAAAATATTCAGATTGTAAATATTCATTTGCAACAATTTCTTGTGTTTCTTTACCATAAATAATAACATTATTTAATTTATTTAATTTATTTATAATATTTTCATCAAATTCATTTTTTCTAAAAACACATAATGATATATCAGGTATAATATTTTGTATATAAATTAAACAATCTAATAATAAATTTAAACCTCTGGATATATCAGATGTATATATAAATCTATTTTTAATAATTTTAATATTAGATTTATAATATTTAGTATCTATAATATTATTTATAATATGATATTTATTTAATGGTAATTTAATATATTGAAAATTATTTTGTAAATGATATTCAGATAATACAATAAATTTATTAAAACATTTATTTATATTATATAATAAATTATCACCATTATCTTTTAAAATTTTACCTTTATATGCTGGTTGAACTGTAACATCATGTAACCATATAAATGTTTTTTTTGCTATATTTTTAAAATATATAAAATAATTAATATATCTAACTACTATCATAATATCAATATTTTTAAAATTATGTAATTTATGTCCATTTAAATAATTTACACCATTATATATAATTTCTTCATTTTCTGGTAATGATAATATAAATATATATACATCATATATATCTATTAAACTTTCAGCTAATTTAATAGTTGTTATTTCACTTCCATATACATTTCTGGTTCCATAATTTAATCCATTAAATGATGGTGTATAACCCATATAAAAACATAATATTTCTTTTGACATTATAATAAATATATAAATAAAATCATTTTAAATAATATATATAATATAATTTAAAATATTTAAAATTGATTTTATAATTATTATTAATAATATATATAAATGAATAATTCAACACAAACATTTACTAATAAAACACAATTTAGTATTTCAACAGATACAAGATTAAATATGACATTAGATGAAATTATATATTTAAATAATTTAGAAAAACAAAATGAAGATTTAAAAAAACAAAATGAAGAATTAAAAAAAAATTATATGTATATAGAACATAAATATGAAGAATTAGATTCTTGGTATACAGAATTATATTATAAAACTTTAGAAAATAGTGAAATTATTGAATTAGATTATTGGAAAATTCATAAAACTGATTCAAATAATGAATATGTATCTGGATTTAAAACATTAAATAAATATAAAAGTGATTTTGATAAATATGAAGAAAATTTATGGGAAACAAGTAATATTTTAAGTAAAACAGCAACTGAAAATGGATTATTTGTAATTACAAAAACTGAACATATTTATTATTTACCTTATAATGAAAGTTATAATAATTATTAAATTATTTATTAAATAAATCAATCCATTTATTTTTAATAATATTAACATCTAATTTTTTTGCCCATTCATGTCCTCTAATTTTAAAATCATTTTTTTTTTCAGGATTATTTATTAAATCAATAATATCTTTAGAAGTTTTAATTATATAATTAGGATCATTTATATCATATTTAATTTGTAATCCTCTATCATTTATAGTTGTAGTTAATCCTCCCATATAATTATAAATACATATTGTATTATATAATTGTGCTTCAGCAGCAACATTACAAAATGTTTCATAAAAATCAACAGGATAAAATAAATATTCTGCTTTTAAAAATTCATTTGCTACAATTTCTTCTGATTCTTTACCATAAATAATAACATTATTTAATTTAGTTAATTTATTAATTATTATATTATTAAAATTATCTTTTCTAAAAACACATAATGATATATCAGGTATAATATTTTGTATATAAATTAAACAATCTAATGTTAATTCTAATCCTCTTGAAGGTTCCGATACAAAAATAAATCTATTTTTAATTATAGATATATTTTCTTTATAAAATGAAATATCTAAAGGATTATATATAATATTTATATTATTAACATCATAATTTAATTGTTGTTTAATATTTATTAAATGCCAATCAGATAAACATATATATCCATCAATATTATCTTTTAAATTATATAATAAATTACTACCATTATTTTCTAATTTAATAGCATCATAAAATGGATTTATAATTGTATCACGAATCCAAATAAATAATTTATTTGCTTGATTTTTATAATATAGAAAAAAATTTAAATATCTAACTATTACTAATATATCTATAAAACCAAATATTTCTAATTTATTTAATTGTAAATATGTAACATTATTAAATATTATTTCATCTTCTTTTGATATATTTACAAATATATATATATCATAAATATCAGTTAAACTTTCAGCTAATTTTATAGTTTTTATTTCACTACCAAATACTTGTTTTTCATTATAATTTTTTCCATTAAATGCTTCACTATAACCCATATAAAATCCTAATTTTTGTTTCATTATATATATATAAAAAAAAAACTTTTATATATAAAATTATTTTATATATAAAAATTATTTATTAATTTTTTTTGTTTATTATTAATTTTTTTTGTTTATTATTAATTTATTTAATTTATTTTAATTATATTAAACATTTTGAATATTATTATCTAAGAACATCCAATAACCTCTATCATCATCAGTTCCTGTAGCTTGACTATATGGTTTAGTGGCGGAATCTTGATTTAATAAATTATCAGTATTTTCATTAGGTGAAATATATATTAAATTCAAACTCATACCACTTCTACTTAATAATATATCAATTGTTGTATATTCTTGTGCTAATGCATCTACAAATGAATCAATTCTTACACATACATGTTGTATTTTATAATTATTTAATCGTTGATCTATAGTTTCATCAAATACTGATTCAAATGATGGATGTAATAATATTTTACATACTTGACCATTATATTTACCTGGTTTTAATTTAATATTAAATATCATATCTTCACTATTAAAATCTGTATTATTTAATTTTTTGGGAGCGCCAACACCATCAATCGAAAA
>Ga0233401_1000929_pt1 | contig 10085 bp, 14 predicted proteins | sample 49DmetaG_FD_190067 | JGI IMG/M metagenome (GOLD analysis project Ga0233401, IMG submission 190067) | Seawater microbial communities from Monterey Bay, California, United States - 49D | ecosystem: Environmental > Aquatic > Marine > Coastal | place: USA: California | collected 2016-10-03
CTTCTGCGTTACCTATGCCGTTTATCATAGCTAAACGATTGCCTAACTCTCTTATTTCTTGTGCTGGCGACTTTTTTTCTACCATTTTCTACAACTCCAATAACGTGCCTTATGTCTTGGCCCTGGATTATCACAGTTATGTCTTGCTCTAAATGATCGTCTTGCGGCCGGATTATTTTTTCTAATACGCATAGACTTACCTTTAACACTTGATCCGCCGTGTCCAAAGTTAACTTTAACTACATTGCCTTTTGGATTCTTAACATATACTTTAAACTTCTTAACATCACCTGCCATAGGCTTGCCTAGTTTAACTTTGCGTCCTTGGTATTCCGCTTCATCTATCGGATCGTCGTCATCGTTATACCACATGACACCGTAGTCTTCAAAAAATTCGTCATCGTCTTCGTATGTAATTTCGTCAGTTTCATCTAAATCATTTGATGAAATCTCAATATCAAAATCTTCATAACCCTGTTCAAACATATAGTTTGCTAGTTTCTCAGCATAGGCGTTTGATTCGTGTTCGTTGAGTTCTCTAGATAACGGAATTTGAAATACTGTACAGTCTTGTTCTGTGACAAATGTCTGACTTTCAGCAAAGATGCTTTCATCTAGTTTAGCAGCACCTTCTTGTTTTTCCATTACTACTCTTACAAAATTTTCCATATTTATACCTTAATGATTTAGTGTTATTGAATTCAATGTACCGTCAGTGTAAATTATTTTAGCTCTAATCCAAACATAATTTCCTGTAAAACTTACAATAGTATTATTAGTTTCTTGCTCTATTGCACCAGAATGCACACTGAACCAATCACTATCAACAGGATCTACTTCTAAAGTTCCTTCGATAATGAGTGTACCTGTAAATTCAGATAAGTTATACTGTACTGTATGCAAGCCATCACTGCGACCGTAGTAACCGTCACCTTTAAACTTGTCACCTATTACAACCTCCGAAGTACTATCTCCTGGATGTGTTTGCGCTGATAAAATTATTTCACTATTAGTTGCCATACTAATATTTATCTAATTCGCTATACCAAACCAGTTTTTGTACCCTACGAATATTGTCAACACAGATTAAAGTTATTAATTGAAGCAATTTTTCATCTCTTAAATAGAAGTATAATCCGTCAACATACGACTCAGTTTCTAAATTTTCTAATGTTTTTCTGCCTACTTTACTCTTGTCTTTGTTGTTTTTTAACCAATTTGCTAGATCTTTGGAGCCATTTTTCCTTCCTAAAGTAATTCTTAAATTAAATTGCGGCTTATTCTTTACAATAACTACGTCGGTGTTATTTTTTAAATAAGCCGCTATTTTGTTACTAGGTTCGTGAAACTCGATCCGTTCTGTCCGCATTTTATTTGCTATGCTTATAAGCTCAGATTTATCATTACAGTAAATAATTAACTCATTACCAATACCGACTCTTACTAAATAATCTTCACTTAGTATTTTTAAACATTTATAGATATCTCTTGCATCTAAAAAATCATCGTTAGATACAATTGTTGTTGTTCTAAATATAGTCTTAGTTATAGGTTGATTGTTTGAATAATAATTATTATATTCGTCTAGTTTTTCTCTAGCATACGATAGTTCCTTGCCGCGCTGTAGTTCAGATCTAAATATTGACGCTAATTTATTATATACCACTAACTTATATACATACTTAGAGTAAAATATCTTGTTAGTGGTACATTTTTTATACATTTTCAGGTACTTTTTGAGATTCGTTATTCAGAATAATCGTATCTTCTTGACAATCGATAGTGATATTCCCGCCATTTTTTAAGTCACCAAACAATATTTGACGACTAAGTGGACGTTTGATATCTCTATCAATAATACGCTGTAGTGGCCGAGCACCATTCTTTGGATCAAAACCTTTTTCTACCAAGTAATCAATTGCTTCATCGGTAATTTTTATCTTAATATTTTTATCTTCTACCATCTTCTTTAACTCAACTAAGAATTTACCAACAATCTTGATCATTACTTCTCTGCCTAGTTTAGCAAATGTTATAACACCGTCAAGTCTGTTACGGAATTCTGGAGCAAAAAATCTTTTCAACTCCGAATCATCATAGTTATTAGTTTCCTGTGTTTCAAAGCCAATAGAATTTTTCTCTGCTTGTTTAGCACCTAGGTTAGTTGTAAGAATCAGTGTACAGTTACGTGCATCAGCTTCTTTACCGTTGCTTCCAGTTACTTTACCGTTGTCCATAATCTGTAAAAGAATCTGTGATACATCAGGATGTGCTTTTTCAATTTCATCTAGCAGTAACACACAATTAGGAAATTCTTGCAATTTAGTAATCAATTGGCCTGCATTTTCCTCGTGTCCTACGTAACCCGGAGGCGACCCTATGAGCTTTGCGACTGAATGTTTTTCCATATATTCGCTCATATCAAATCGCACAAGCTGTACACCTAAATTATTAGATAGTGCTTTAGCTGTTTCAGTTTTACCTGTGCCTGTCGGACCCATAAATACAAAGCTTCCAATGGGCTTGTCGTCTGCTTTTAACCCTGCTTGACTGACCAGGATCTTATCTACAATACTTTCAATAGCTTCATCTTGGCCAAAAACAACCTTTTTCATATTAGATTCTAAGTTTTTAAGATTGTCACTTTCTTTCTCGGCAACTTGTTCTGTTGGCACTTTAATCATCTTTGCAAGTTCAAATTGAATTTCATCTTCGCCTACAACAACATTTTCTGTTTGGTTATTAACTTTAAAGCGAGAACATGCAACATCAATTAAATCAATTGCCTTGTCAGGCAACTTCTTATCAGTTTGATATTTAATACTCAATTTAACAGCAGCATCAATAGCGTCATCGGTGATAGTTGTGCCATGATACTCTTCATAATATTTCTTAAGACCTTGTAAAATATTTTTTGTATTTTCTTTTGAAGGTTCATCAATTACAACCCGCTGGAATCTACGCATCAATGCACGATCTTTTTCAAAATACTTGCGATATTCTTCCCAAGTAGTTGATGCAACAACTTTTAAGTCACCTTTTGTAAGTGCAGGCTTTAGCATATTAGCCATATCATTTGCACTACTAGAACCTGCTGCACCAGCACCCATCATCATATGTGCTTCATCAACAAACATGATTGTTTTGCCTTGTTTTATAAGAGCTGTAATAACTAGTTTAAAACGTTCTTCGAAGTCACCGCGATACTTACTGCCAGCAAGCATACTACCGATATCTAAATTGTATACTTTATATTCCTTTAAAAACTCCGGTACATTATCATTAACAATGTTGTACGCAAGTCCTTCTGCAATAGCAGTTTTACCTACACCAGGATCACCTACCATTAGTACATTGTTTTTGTTGCGTCTGCCAAGTGATAACGCTAAACTTTCTAATTCTTCGCTACGTCCAATAATAGGATCAACCTTGCCTCGCTTTACTTCGTCATTTAAATTAGAAGTAAAAGAACGTAATGCCCTCTTAGCGTCAGCAGAGATTTCTTGATCTTCTTCATCATTATATTGTAATTCTTCGTCGATGTATGCACTAAATGCTGCTTTATCGATGCCACCTTTTTCTAGGTAATAGGTTGCCATCGTTTTTTTCTCGTGCAATGTAGCTAGGATAAGGTCAGTAAGTTCTATCTCACCTCTACCTGCAAATAGTACTTGTGTAAATGCTCTGTTTAATACACGTTCTACAGTAGATGTTTTTTTAGGCTTATACTTTTTAATTTCAACTTTTATATCATCTAGATCGTTTTTTAGATATAACTCTAAATTAGATTTGATATAATCAATATTTGCCCCAAATGAAGAGACGTATTGACAAAAATTTTCTTCACAAAAAATAGCATACACTAAGTGTTCTAAAGTCACATATTCGTGTTTTAGATTTTTTGCATCTTTAATTGCTTTATCAAATACAAGTTGTAATTCTTTGCTTGGTTCTACCATGATTCACCTTATTTTATCTTTTAAGAGTTCTATCTCTTTTAGTATAGTTTCATTTGTTATTGTAGGTATCTCTGTGTCTATAGATACATACAAATTACCTTTTTTACCTGTATGCAAGTCCGGTATTCCGTAACCTGGAATATTAAAAACTTGGCCTATTTTTGTGCCTTTAGGAATATTAAGTTTTACTTGTTTATTGTCTAGTGTCTTAACTATTATAACACAACCTAGCATTAAGTCAAACACATTTATTACTTTTTTATAAATTAAATTATTTTGATCCCTCTCCCAATTCTTTACCTTTTGCACATATAACTTAATATGAAGATCACCTCTTTGGAATCCAGGATGGCCATCATCCCCTAGACCTTGATACCTAACTGTGTCGCCGTGTTTAGCTCCTCTAGGTATATCAACGTTGACTGTTTCTACTCTTCCACTGTGTGTACTGTATTGAAAAACTAATGTTTTCCCGTTTATTATATCTGCTAATCCTATTTCTGCTCTTAGATGAAGATCTTTATTTCTTGGAGTTCGATTTGCAAAACCATTATTAAACATATGATCAAACGGGTGACTGTATTGTGCATTTGCTTGTCGCATTGCCTCTTCAAATCCGCCTTGGCTTTGTTGATTAAAATTAAATCCTTGCCCGCCGCCATTTTGTTGATGATCGTACATACCTCGCTTGTGCGGATCCTTTAGTGTACTGTATGCTTCGTTGATTTGTTTGAATTTGGCTTCGTCACCACCTCGGTCAGGATGGTGTTTCATACTTGCTTTTTTATATGCTGCCTTCAGTTCTTTATCAGAAGCATTTTTAGCAACGCCTAGTGTAGAATAGTGGTCCATACAACTACTTATCGTATGAACCACTAGTTAATAACAGTAGTGATTATTTAGATTTTCCACTATATGCTTGTGCGCCAAAGAACGCCATAACAATTGCTGCAACTGAAACAAAATATGTTGCTGCCATCGATCCTAATACAGTTGCCGCTTGATCTAAATCTAGCAATACTGCAATAACAACTGCAAATGGATATAGCAACATACCTATTAGTGCAAACCAAGCCATTTTACGCTGTGCATCACGCATGGCATCTGCATCTTCAAGTTCTTTGCGTTTGAACTCTAAGTGCATTTCCATTTCTCTTTTACTAATATGTCCGTCACCATTCATATCTGCATCTGCAGGTAATGCTCCCCGTTCTACGGTCATATCTCTTGTGTAAGAAACACTAGGTGCTTCTGATACCGCTGCTGGTGCCGGCGCTGAATCTAACTCTTCTGGTTTTTTGCGTGGCATTATTTTCCCTCCTTAATAAGTGTGTCAATCTTATGCCCATTTTGTTCTATCTTTTTCTCATTTACTTCTGGTGTTGCATCAAAGATAATCTTTTCTATCTTTAATGACGGTATTCTTTCATTAGGTACATATCGCCAAATATAGTCGCCTTTGAATTCTCCGCTAGCTTTGTGTATTCCAAAAACTGTTTCAGAGTTGCCTATTTTTACAATAAGTGCTCTTTCACCATCTAGTATAACTTTGTCGCCTTCTTTAAAAGCAGGATTCATTTTGAATGCCATACCTTTTGCAAGTTTTGTTGCATAATCTTTGAACATTAGTGTTACAACTAATGCAAATAGTGCTGCTATAAACGGTGTTGCTATTTCTGCTAGTTCAAGCCCTATACCACCTGCGTTCATTATTTCACCCTCCATCTTTATTCTCCAACTCGATTATACGAGCTTCTAGCTCGTCTATTTTTTTGGTAACAAATGGATATTTTTTACGCCAAGCATCTGTTGGCTGTTCAAACCATGTCAAGCCCCACCGCTCAACAAGGTAATCTAAAAACAAATCAAAGTTTGCATAACACCAAAGTCCTGCTCTAGTGCCTTTAAAATATGCTAAAAATGCTGCTCCTAACAATGCACCGGCTATACTGGTATAGATCCATAGTGTATCGTCTAACAGCTGAGAGATTAAATCCATTAGCTACGCTCCTAATGTATTTATCGGATTTAATCGAAAGGATTGAGGTCGATACCTTTGCTTATTTCTGCTTCACGAGCAGCATCTTCTTTTTCTTCTTGTTGTCGTTGCACTTCTGCTTCGTCAAGAGCTTCATTTGCTGCTTTATAATAGCTTTCGTATGCAAGAATTATTTGTTGTTGCTGCTGAACTAAAGCACGTATGTCTGAGAAGTTTAAACCTAAGTCACCGTACTCTTGTCCTGTTAACGAATAAAAAGCAAATGCTTTGCCTTCTGTTTTTAGACGTTCTTTAACTTCATCTATATTGTTTTCGTTAATAACAATCCATTCAATGCGGCGCATATTGACTTCGTCAACTGGCGGAAGCACTAATTCTGGTTTTTCAATTGGCTTACTAGTTACTTGTATTGTTTGTGGGGTCGTTGAGCAAGCCGCTAGCCCTATAAGTATCATAAAGCCAAGGGCACTCTTTGTTAAAAGACCTTGCATTTTCTGCATTTTCCTCGTTCTCCGTTAGTTCAGCACCACTTAATAATTCAAAGCATCTGCCTGCATTTACACTACCTCTATTTACCGCACGTTCAATTGCTTCAGGGTTAGCTATGGCAGCAGCAGTCATGTCAATGTCTGCGAGTTTACTTGCAAGTTGTTGGTTTTGTCTACGGATGGAAGCAAACTCTGTATTAATTTTTTTTAATTCTTCGTTAGCTGCTTTGAAATCTGCTTCCATCGTTTTTATTGTTTCTTCGTTAGTAGCAACTGCCATTTGTAATTTTGCATTGTTTTCGGTTAGTACAGCAATAGTCCGCTGGGTATCAGTATAATACCAATATCCAATCCCGCCCATAGTCATCATAACAATTAAAAGCATTCCTGACAGTTTCATAATTTTAGTCTCCGAACATTAGTGCAAGACTCTTTGGACCCATAATTCCATCTGCGGTAAGTCCGTTTTCCTCTTGCCATACTTTAATATGTGCTTCAGTACCTCTGCCAAAGATCCCATCTGCACCAATTTCTAATTCTTCTTGTACTGCTCTAACTGTTGGTCCTCTTGACCCTACACGAATAGTTTCGTATACCATTTTACTTGGTGACCAATGTCCACCTAATACTTCCATTGCGTGTTTGTAATGCTTCTCACGATCTTCTAAACCAATGTAACCACCATTAATACGCTTAGTAGCACCTTTGACATCACGACCGTCACAATACTTGTTTAGGTTATTTGTATCCCAGAACCAACATGCTGAGTCTAGTGCGCCTTTCTTAGTGCGTACATAGTCTACTGCTTCTTCTGGTGACATGTCAACTTCTTTTGAGAACTTTGTATAATTGTATCTGCCTGTAAGTTGTAGAATGCCGCCGCCCCTAAATCTCCAACCATCTCCGGAATCGGTATCGCCATTGTCCATTCTATTTGCGTAAATAACGTTCGCAATTTTGCGAGGCTTTCTGTGATATTCATCTGCGTCTCTTCCTGCACGTTCAAAGTACTTTGGAAAAATTGCATTTAGTGCCTTTGCACTATAATTTAAATTTTCACTCAATACTTTAAAATTATTTGATTCATGTCCGCACTGTGCAATAAACATTGCTACTCTTTCTGCTGAGTCAATTCCCCATAGCGGCAGTATTTCACACATTGCGTCATACCAGTCTTCTGCTTCTTCGTTTCCGCGAAGCATCTCGATCACCATGTCTTCGGTGAACTCAAATCCAAAATCTTTAGCTGCCATTTTTGTTCCTTTATACTACAACTCTTTCGAGTACAAGCGTATTACCTTCATTTTCAAAGGTCAGCTTGTTACCATATTTAGTAATGTTGTAGTCACCAATGTACTTAGAAAGAAAAATAATTTCTGCAAAGTCATTAGCATTAAATGATTCATTTATTGAATCAAGAGTTTCTTGGGTAGGTCCAAAATCTATATATTTAAATGCAACAGGATCAGCATATGCTTTTTTGATTACTATCATATCGTCTTTCATATATACATTTTCTACAAAACTTCTATTAAAAAAGTTTTTATAGTTTTGCATTCTGTTCTCTTGTATTGTAACATCGTAATCATCGGCATTGGTTGGCAAAAACTCTTGTAAATTTTCTGTAGTAAGTTCTGAACTTTTAAAGTTTTTGTAATAACGAAAACGCATATTGTCTAAATTTGCTAGTTTACCTAAGCCGTCGGCAAGTTCCATAATATTAGAAGATGCTTCGTCGTTTCTTTCTATTTCTACAAATACCTTGTAAGTTCCGTCACTTTGCTCACCACTTGTAACATCAGCGTCTAATACAAACGGATATCCTCTTTCAAAGAAATTACCCATATCTTCTGCTGATTCAATAGTCTTTGCACTAAAGCATACCGTAACGATGTCTGAATCGGAACCCATTTTGCTCTTATATGAATCAATTTCTGTAATGTTATCAACTAAATTAACTAGATCGCCTGCTTGAAGAGTCATACATCTTCTCCTTGTGTATCAGGAGCATCTGCTACCTGTTGTTCTGCCTGTTGTGGTTCAGGTGTTGACGCTGGCATATCCGAAGTATCATCCATCATGTCCATATTTCCTGTGTAGATATCAGCCATTAATTTTTTTGGCATTTTAATCTCTACTATCCAAATAGGCTTACGATCTAGTTTACCTTTTTTTGTGCCAGGTCGTACATCGTCTGGTGATTCTATTTTCCTTGGGACAATTAAATGAGTTTTCTTAAATGATACTTTGCAGTCATAATCTAATAAACGTTTTCCGCCCATAGGATCAGGCATTTTATCTTGCGGCCAAAAGAAACTGCACGTAACCCAATGTCTGCTTATCTTCGGACCTTCAGCAATTTCGCCGTCCTTCCAATTCTCGTATACGTATAAGTCAAGATGATCTATTACACGTTCAAAATCTTTTAAGATTTTAAATGAGGTGTTAGAATTATATATTGATTCTATGTTTTTAATTATGTCTAATGAGTCTTGCATATTGAACCCTGTTGCTTTATATTATTTATCTGAATAGACTACTTATAAAATTTTTATAAAACATTATCACATGCTATATTTCTTAATTTTTGTTACTAAATACTTTTGTAGGGCAAGTGCTTTACTATAAAAGCATACTGTCTTACTCCATAATCCATAGGAGGACACTTAATGGGTGCAAAGCGAAAAGCTGCTCGACAGTCAAAGAATAGCTACGATAATGTAGTAAATCTCAATTCATACAACAAAAAACAACAAGTTAAAATACTTCCAAGAAATAAAAATCAAGAACAATATGTTTTACAACTGTTAGATGAAACCAAAGACATAGTTTTTGGAATCGGTCCTGCAGGCACGGGCAAAACATTGCTTGCAGTACAGGTCGCAGTTAAACTGTTTAAAGAAGGAGCAATAGATAAAATAATTGTTACTCGTCCAGCAGTGAGTGTAGACGAAGATCTAGGATTTTTACCAGGTACGCTAGAAGAAAAAATGGCGCCATGGACAAGACCTATTTTTGATGTATTAAAAGAGTACTTTAGTGCTGCCGAGATCACCGGAATGATTCAAGAAGGCATTATTGAAATATCACCATTAGCATATATGCGTGGTAGGACTTTCAAGAACTCGTTCATTTTAGCAGATGAAATGCAAAATGCAACACCGAACCAAATGAAAATGTTATTAACACGTTTAGGTGAAGGTTCTATGATGGCCGTAACAGGCGATTTAAATCAAGCAGATCGTCTAAAAGACAATGGTCTAATTGACTTCACAAACTTATTGGAAAAAAGTAATCAAAACTGTTTGGACATAGTCCACTTCGATCAAGGAGATATTGAAAGACACGCTGCCGTTAAGGCTGTTCTTCAAGTGTATGGTGATGAATAACTTCAACACCTGACTTATTAAGGAACTCTAAGCCCTGTGTACTACGATATTTGTTTTTGTAGTACACAGTGGCTATTCCACTTTGATAGACTAATTTGGCACAGTCTATACATGGAGCATGTGTAACGAACATTGTTGCACCTAAGCCGCTTTCCCCGCTTTTTGCTAATTTAGCAACAGCATTAGTTTCTGCATGTAAAACTTCTGCCTTGGATACAGTAGTACATGTTCCTAGTTCATGATGTTGAAT
>Ga0233401_1000932_pt1 | contig 10070 bp, 10 predicted proteins | sample 49DmetaG_FD_190067 | JGI IMG/M metagenome (GOLD analysis project Ga0233401, IMG submission 190067) | Seawater microbial communities from Monterey Bay, California, United States - 49D | ecosystem: Environmental > Aquatic > Marine > Coastal | place: USA: California | collected 2016-10-03
AGGTTCATGGCAGCTACTCGTCTTGCTGGGTTGGTGCGTCGTGACCCAATGGTTCATCGATTAGGTGATCTTCCCAGTCTTCTTCATCGACTTCAAACTCTGGGATTGTCCAGCCGCGCACGGACACGCCTGCGCGGTGGACGCTGTCCGCATCACCGGTCAAAAGAGGGTGCCAAGCGGGTAGCGGCTTGCCCTCATATAGCAGCCGATAAGCACAGGTTTGGGGCATGAAATACGCCACATCCGGCAGCGTTTTTGGGGTAAGAACCACGCATTCGGGCACAAATTGTTTGCGGATCGGGTACTGGGCGCATTGGCAGGTTGCATCATCTAATAACCGACATGCGATACGAGTGAATGCGACTTCGCCGGTGTCTTCGTCTTCTAGTTTGTTGAGGCAGCACTTACCGCACCCATCGCAGAGCGATTCCCACTCCTCTTGCGAGAGCTTGTTGAGGGGGCGTTCCCAGAACTGCATGGCTACATGTCCCGTAGGATGGCACGGGCCTGTTGGCAGTCGGCATCCATTTGGGCGATCAGGGCGTCAATGCCGTCGAATGACTGCTCGGGACGTAGAAAATCAACCAAGCCGACCGACAGCGGTGTGCCGTAAAGATCGCCTTTGAAGTCGAACAAAAAAGTCTCAAGGTTGGGAACCGAGCCGTTGAACATAGGACGGACACCAAGCGAAGCCGCGCCATGGTAGCTGCCCGCATAGGGTCCCTCTAGGACGTCAACAAGAACGGCGTAGGTGCCTAGTTTCGGCAGATGCAGGCCGTCGAGGTTCATGTTCGCGGTTGGAAAGCCCAACTCACGGCCCCGTTTTTCACCATGCACAACGGGGCCGTCCACGCGGTGCCAGTGGCCCAACATAGCGGCCGCCGCGCGGGGATTGCCGTCACTTAGGGCTCTGCGGATATTGGTTGAGGATACTGCCGCGCCGGTGTCACCCTGCAGGATATCGGCAACGATGACCTCAAAGCCGAACTCAGCGCCAAAGTCCTTGAGGGCTGCGACATCGCCTGCGCGCCCTTTGCCAAAGCAGAAATCCGCACCGACCACGACACGGGATAGGCCAAGCCCATCCGCGAGGACCGATTTGGCGAATTCACGCGCGGTTAGGCTGGATAGGTCCGAATTAAAGCTCAACTCGAACAGCGTTTTCACGTCTAACTTTGCCAGTCGATTTGCCCGTGCCGTCGCCGACATCAGCCGAAAGGGTGGGGCGTCAGGGAAAAATACTTCACGCGGGTGAGGTTCGAACGTCAAAACCCCTAAGGGGCCGGGGCCTTTGCGGGCTAAATCTAAGACTTTCTGATGTCCAAGGTGGACCCCATCAAAATTGCCAATAGCCACCGAAGCGCCTCGGTGACTGGCATGAATGTTTTGATATTCCCGGAGTATATCCATGAGCGTGACCTAGCCGCGTGAGCCGGGTCATGCAAGCCGTGTAGGGTCAGTCAAATTTCCGCGATGGCGCGAGAACGATTGCCTCACCCTTGAGGACTTTCTTGCCGTCGATCTCACAATGGGTGTCCATCGTTACACGACGCTTTCCCAAATCCATGTCCGTGACGGTTACAACCGCGTTCACCATGTCGCCGGGGCGGACGGGGGCAAGAAACTTGAGGCTTTGCCCCAGATAAACAGTGCCGTGACCGGGCAATTGCTCGCCAATGACAGCCGAGATCAGGCCCGCTGTCAGCATGCCGTGGGCGATCCTACCTTCAAAAATGGTGTCGCGCGCGTAATCGTCATCAAGGTGCACTGGATTATGATCAGTCGAGACCTCGGCAAAAAGCTCGATATCGCGATCGGTGATCACTTTGCGCAAAGAGCGCGACATACCGATTTCGATATCTTCGATACAGATCGTTCCGCGGGGCATGTTGTCGAGCATGGGCTCTCTCCTTCTTCATAGTCGTGCTAGACTATTTCAGGCCATGCTGCAATGCAGAAAGCAATAATGCGACAATTTTTGCGTATTTGGGGCAATTTAATTGCGGTGCGAATTTGGGGCCGATCAGCGGAGCATACCGATTGTGTAGCGCGGCTCACTTTGGTGATCCGTCAGATACGCCGCCAGCTTTGATGCCTCTGGACCGCCGGTTGTGCCGGTACCTGTTTCGCGTGCGGCCAGCCCCCCACTGATGAACAACACATCAAGGTCTTCACCAAGCGCGCCCGATACATCCGTGCCGATGCCATCCCCAATGGCAAGGATTTCGCTGTCTGCGACATCATCAATTTGTGCCAGCCGTCGCCGGGCCAGATCATAGATCGGGGGGTGGGGCTTGCCGAAATACAGGCTTTCGCCCCCCATTTCCGTGTACAATTGCGCCAACGCGCCTGCACACCATTCGCGGACCTCTCCACGGTCAACGATGATATCGGGGTTGGCGCAGAGCAGTTTCAGCCCTTTGGTTTTTGCGGCCAGAAATGCGGGCCGGTTTATGGCCGGATCCGCCAGCGAATCGAAAGGCCCCGTGCAAACAATGCCCTCAGCTTCATCAAGGCTAACGCGTTCAATTTGAACCGGTTCATCCAAAAGGGCGAGGGGTTCGAAAAACCCGCCCTCATCCGGCAGGCCGATGTGATAAACTTTGCGCCCCACGACCCCTTGGAACATCGCCGCGCGGGCACTGTCACCGGATGTAGCGATGGTATCATAGGCATCAACAGGCACGCCGATCTGAGCCAGTTGCGTGGCCACACTGGCGCGAGGACGCGGTGAGTTGGTGACCAAAACCACAATGCCACCGGCGCGGCGGTAGGCTTGCAATGCAGCGACGGCCTCGGGGAAGGGGACGACGCCGTTATGCACGCAGCCCCAAAGGTCCACGAACATCGCTTTGTAGCGTGTCGAGATATCAGAAAGCGCGGAGATAATTTGGGTCATGGAGAGCCTGTGTTCGCTGAGATTTCCTCACATGACGCGAGTTACACACGGGTAAAGATAATTTCCCGCATTAACGCAATGGTAACTTGTTCAGGGGGAGGACGTTTCCATGGATTAGGGGACGATTGCGATGCACTATCTTCAACACGAACTGTACGAGCGGCTTGGCGCAGGCGGGGAAATCCTCGATTTCCTGATGGAGGCCGGGGGTGATGGGATATCTTACCTAGAACTTGCATCCCCCGACGAGGGTTGGATGTCGAATGGGTTTTGGCGCGCCCTCGGCTATGATCCAGATGCCCAGCCCCAGAAGCCGTCTTGGCAGGATATCGTTCACCCAGATGATTTGGGCAAAGTGAATGCGGGTTTTCAGGCTCATCTGGCGGATGCCACGCAATCGCATGAACAGGTCGTGCGATTTAAGCACGGTGAGACTGGCAAGTGGGTGTGGATGCGGTGTCGCTTTATTGGGCTGAGTGATGTTAGCGGCACGACAGATCGGATGCTGGGTGTGCATTCGGATGTTACCGCATTGCATGAAGCCGAGGGTTTGCTACGCGGCACCGTCGAGGAATTGATGGATGCCCGCACCGATCTAGAGGCCTCGGTACAAGCCAAAATCGCATTCCTAGAACGGATAAGTCACGAAATCCGGACCCCTATGAATGGGATTTTGGGTATGGCCCAAGCCCTCGTGATGCAGGACCTGCCGATCGAAGCAACCAGCCAAGTGGCGGTGATCAATCGCTCCGCGACCGCATTGTTGACGCTGCTGAACGACTTGCTCGACATGGCGCAGATCGAAGCTGGAACCACGACTATTGAAATGGCGCCGGTGGCCCCGTTTGAATTGGTGCATGAAGCCGCAATTTTGTTCGAATGTATGGCGCGGGACAAGGGGGTGGAGATTGTCACCATAGGGGATCAAACGCTTCCGGACCAGGTGATGGCCTCGGGCCGGACCATCCGGCAGGTGATTGGCAACTTGGTCAGCAATGCTATCAAATACGCAGGCCAAGGCACCGTTGAGGTCCGAGCCTACCTACAGCAAGCGGTAACGCCGGGGGCGCATACATTGCGGGTGTCTGTTGTGGACACGGGGCCGGGTATCCCCGAGGCCCTAAAGGGTCCGGTGTTTGAGCGGTTCTCACAGGGAGACGTTGTCACAGGGCGAGGCGAGAGCGGGGCAGGTCTTGGTCTGCCAATTGCGCGACAGCTATGTCAGTTGCATGGCGGCGACCTCGTACTCAGCGATACCCCGGGTGGCGGGGCGACCTTCGATGCGACTTTCGTGGTCCAAAGCTCGAAGCAGGCCTCCCAAGAGACTACGGAGTACCATGCACATAAGCAGGCTAAGGATCCGCTTCAGATTTTGGTCGTCGAAGACAATGAGATGAACCAAATGGTTCTCAAAGCCCTTCTCGGTCACATGAACGCAGAACTGGTTTTTGCCAATAATGGGTTAGAGGGGCTGAATTTAGTGCGGAAACAGACGTTCGATGCTGGTTTCATCGATATCAAAATGCCCGTCATGTCCGGCACCGAATTCGCCCAAGAGTGGCGCGCGCTTGAACAAGAGAATGCCGTTGGTCGGTTGCCGCTGATTGCATGCAGTGCGAATGTCCTGAAACATCAGGTCGAAACATACGTTGATGCGGGTTTTGACCGACATTTGCCCAAGCCAGTCACGCTGGCCGGGCTGCGTGATTGCATCAATTGGGTGCGGTCGGTGCGCGGGGCCTACGCCTAGCTAGGTTCAACCCCTGCGGGATATCCATTGCCGGGGCGAGCTGCCCGGCAATGGATCATGTCTCATATTTTAGACAGCGAGGTTCGGGATGATCTGCTTTTTGCGGCTCATAACGCCGGGCAGGATAACCGCGTCACCCTCAACCGTCGCGCCAAAGCTTTTCTCGGCCACGGCCTTTGTCAGATCGTTCGGGATCAGCATCGTGGCTTGCTCGTTGAGGATATCAACGACAAAAAGCAGAACCTGATCGACACCGTCCTCAGCCGCAACGCTGGTCATTGTCTCCATGATAGATGCCTCGCGGTCCAGCACGACGTCAGGCGCAGTGGTCTCTAGGACAGATACGCGGAACTTGGTGCCTGCGACTTCGTACTCTTTGCTGTCCATGCGCAACAATTCAGCGTCCGAAAATGCAGAGACGTCGGATTTTGCAGCAAACATCGCTGCGGCATATTCAGAAATATCTACGCCCAGATCCTCGGCCAACGCATAGGCGATGGCTTTGTCTTCTTGGGTCGTCGTGGGGGAACGGAATTCAAGCGTATCGGACAGGATGCACGTCAGCATCGCACCCTTGATCGCCTTGGGCGCCTGCGCCAGATCATCGCCGATCATTTTCCACATGATGGTTGCGGTACAGGCCAGCGGTTCGATCCGAATGTCGATGGGGCCTTTGGTTTCTAGCCCGCCCACCAGTTTGTGATGGTCAATGATTGCGCGGACGTCTGCGCCGTTGATGTTGGCGGGCAGTTCGGCGGGGTTATTGGTATCCACGATCACGCAGGGCTGGTCGTCAGCGACGTCTGCGATGATCTCTGGTTTGTCCAGTTTCCAGTGGTCCAGCATGAACAAGGCCTCGGTGTTCGGCTCACCCAGCAGGACGGGTTTGGCGTCTACGCCTTTGATCTGGTTGAGGTACCAAGCCCAGATAATGGGCGATCCGGTAGAGTCGGTATCAGGTGCTTTGTGGCCGAAGACGAGCGTTGTCATAGGTTCTTTCCGTTGCAAAAATGAGGTTGGCGCGGGAGTATCAGGGCGCGCGTGTCTTGTCACGAAGCCAAGGCGTCGCGGGGCGGGCGCGGGCACAGAGCTGCTTGACACTTTGGCCAAGCTGCGCGGTAACTCGGCCATGGCAACCATCCGTGAAACAGAGCTTTATGCGCCCGTCAAAACCTTTCTGGAAGGGCAGGGCTATGTCGTGAAATCCGAGGTCGGTGCGGCAGATGTGGTTGCGGTGCGGAGGGCGGAGCCGCCTGTTGTTATTGAGCTAAAGGCCGCGTTTTCATTGTCGCTGTTCCATCAGGGGATCGCACGTTTGGGCATCACGGATACGGTCTATGTCGCCGTGCCGCGTGGCCAGGGAAAACGGTGGCAAACCAGCCTTAAGGCGAACATCAGTTTGGCGCGTCGGCTGGGGTTGGGGGTGATTACGATCCGGCTGTCCGATGGGTTAGTGCAGGTGCACTGTGATCCGGGCCCGTACGCACCGCGCAAAAGTGCCAAGCGCCAAGCGCGGCTGCTAAAGGAATTTGCACGTCTAGAGGGCGATCCGAACACAGGCGGCGCCACGCGGCATGGGCTGGTCACCGGTTATCGCTCTGACGCCCTCAAATGTGCCGCTTATCTGGCCGAAGCGGGTGCCGAAAAGGGGGCTTTGGTCGCTAAGGCCACCGGTGTGCCGCAAGCGACAACGATCATGCGCGACAACCACTATGGCTGGTTCGACAAGGTTGAAAAGGGTGTCTATCGCCTGTCTGCTTTGGGGCAGGTGGGGCTAAGGGATTGGGGCGATGTGCTGGGCTAGGACACTGGTCTAGATCGATTCTGCCTCGATTTTGTGCTCCTTTTTTCGCGCCATAAATGGGGTGTCAGGCCGCGCGCGAATCCCTTAGATAACACTTCACGAGAATGGCCGACGTTGCTTACAGCCAAATATGCCCTGTTTTGGCGAAAATTCTCTCTCCCCTAAGTGTTGACAGCTTGCCGCAGCCTGCTTACCTACCTGCCGTTAGCACTCACACCGAGTGAGTGCTAAGACCTCGTAACTGAGAACATAGGAGTGTTCTGTAATGGCATTGAAACCGCTTCATGACCGCGTGCTGGTCCGTCGTACCGAAAGCGACGAGAAAACCGCTGGCGGCCTGATCATCCCCGAGACTGCCAAAGAGAAGCCCGCAGAAGGCATTATCGTGGCCTGCGGCGAAGGCGCCCGCAAGGACAGCGGCGAGCTGATCGACATGGCTGTTTCGGCTGGCGACAAAGTGCTGTTTGGCAAATGGTACGGCACCGAAGTCACCGTTAATGGCGAAGAACTGCTGATGATGAAAGAATCCGATATTCTCGGCATCATCACAGAAGACGCTGCCTAAGCGCTTCTGATCGTCTGATCTTAAATAAGCCTAAATTTACTGGAGATTGAAATGTCTGCGAAAGACGTCAAATTCAACACCGACGCCCGCAACCGTATGCTGCAGGGTGTGAACATTCTGGCCGATGCGGTCAAAGTGACCCTCGGCCCCAAAGGTCGTAACGTTGTCCTCGACAAATCCTTTGGCGCACCGCGCATCACCAAAGACGGTGTATCTGTAGCCAAAGAAATCGAACTCGAAGACAAGTTCGAGAACATGGGCGCACAAATGGTGAAGGAAGTCGCTTCCCGCACCAACGATGAGGCCGGCGACGGCACCACCACAGCGACCGTTCTGGCCCAAGCCATCGTCCGCGAAGGCATGAAGTCCGTCGCTGCTGGCATGAACCCAATGGACCTCAAGCGCGGCATCGACATGGCAACGATCAAAGTCGTTGAAGCCATCAAAGCAGCTTCGCGTCCCGTGAATGACAGTGCCGAAGTCGCACAGGTCGGCACGATCTCTGCCAACGGTGAGCGTGAAATCGGTGAGCAAATCGCCGGCGCAATGCAAAAAGTCGGCAACGAAGGTGTTATCACCGTCGAAGAAAACAAAGGTCTTGAGACAGAGACTGATGTTGTCGAAGGCATGCAGTTCGACCGCGGCTACCTGTCGCCCTACTTCGTGACCAACCCCGACAAAATGATCGCAGACCTCGAAGACTGCATGATCCTGCTGCACGAGAAGAAACTCTCGTCGCTCCAGCCAATGGTTCCCCTGCTCGAGTCCGTGATCCAGTCGCAAAAGCCGCTTCTGATCATCGCAGAAGACGTCGAAGGCGAAGCACTGGCGACTCTCGTGGTCAACAAACTGCGCGGCGGCCTGAAAATTGCAGCAGTCAAAGCACCTGGTTTCGGCGATCGCCGCAAAGCCATGCTGCAAGACATTGCAATCTTGACCGGCGGCCAAGTGATCTCCGAAGACCTCGGCATGAAGCTTGAGAATGTCACAATGGACATGCTCGGCACCGCGAAGAAGGTCACCATCACTAAAGACGAAACCACTGTTGTGGACGGCGCCGGTGAAAAGGCTGAAATCGAAGCACGCGTGGCTCAGATCCGTCAGCAGATCGAAGAGACCACATCCGACTACGACCGTGAAAAACTGCAAGAGCGCGTAGCCAAACTGGCTGGTGGTGTTGCTGTTATCCGCGTCGGCGGCATGACCGAAGTGGAAGTAAAAGAGCGCAAAGACCGTGTGGACGATGCTCTCAATGCGACACGCGCAGCTGTGCAAGAAGGTGTTGTTGTCGGCGGTGGCGTAGCCCTCGTTCAGGCTGCAAAAGCCCTCGACGGTCTGACAGGTGCAAACAACGACCAAAACGTCGGCATCTCGATCATCCGTAAGGCCATCGAAGCACCTCTGCGTCAGATCGCAGAAAACGCTGGTGTTGACGGTGCAGTTGTTGCTGGCAAAATCCGCGAAAGCAGCGACCTGTCCTTCGGCTTCAACGCACAGACCGAAGAATATGGCGACATGTTCTCGTTCGGCGTGATCGACCCTGCCAAAGTGGTCCGCACTGCTCTGCAAGATGCCTCCTCGGTTGCTGGTCTTCTGATCACCACCGAAGCCATGGTTGCTGACAAGCCGTCCAAAGACGGCGGCGGCGCACCTGCAATGCCCGACATGGGCGGCATGGGCGGCATGATGTAAGACGCTTAGCGTCATGCGCCGGCTCTTTTGGATCGGCAGTGCAAAGGGCCCCTTGTGGGCCCTTTGTCATATCTGGGCGTTCCGATAGCCGTCCGCCTGACGGATGGATGCAAACCGTTTGACATCCTGCCGCGCGCGCCCCCTGAGTGGCGCCATGAAACTCTTTGCGCTCACGGCCCTCACGATGCTCTTTTTTGCCTCCAACTCGCTTCTGACGCGGGCAGGGGTGGCGGATGGCATGGACCCCCTGACATTTGCTGCGATCCGTGTCGGGGCAGGGGCGGTCTTTTTGGGGGTCATTGCTCTGTGGCAGCGGGGCAGGGTGCCGATCACGGGGCACACCCGACTTTTGTCTGTGATCGGGCTGAGTGTTTATCTCTTGGGTTTTTCGCTTAGCTACCTGACGCTTGAGGCAGGTATGGGCGCGCTGGTGCTGTTCGCCACCGTCCAGTTGTGTTTGTTCGGCGCTGCCGTTGCCTTTCGTGAGGTCATCGGCCCGCGCCGCTGGCTGGGTATGGGCATCGCGATGAGCGGTTTGGCCCTGTTACTTCTGCCCGGCGGTGGCGGTGGAACAAGTCTGGTTGGTGTCGCGTGGATGGTTTTGGGCGGCGCGGGGTGGGCGCTTTATACTTATATGGGCAAATCGTCCGATTGGGCTTTGGGCAATTCAGCGGGCAACTTTTTGCTCAGCACAGGCGTGCTGCTTTTGGCGGCCCCGCTTTGGTGGGGCGGTGTGGTCACACCGCTGGGATTGGTTTGCGCTGTGACGTCAGGCGCGATTGCGTCTGGTTTGGGCTATGCCCTTTGGTTTGTGGTTTTACCGCAAATGGCCACGACGACGGCGGGTGTTGCCCAATTGTGCGTGCCTGTGATTGCGGTCATTGGCGGCGCGCTACTGCTAAAGGAACCCGTGACGCTGCCGGTCGTGCTGGCCTGCGCGGTTGTTCTGGGCGGCATCGCACTGGCAACAGTGCCGTCAGGTCGCAAGGCGCCGTACCGGTCGCAATGAATTTACGTGTGGCGTTACGTTATACGTAGCCCCCCTCGTCAGAGCGCCGCCGCCCCCCTATGTTTGGGGTATGAAACGCTCATTCATCATTGCCGTAACAAGCCTTGCCTTATTGGGGTGCGCATCCGTGCAAGCGGCCCCTCGGGGTTGTGTGATCTTGCTCCATGGTTTGGCGCGAACGGATGCGTCAATGCTGGTCATGCAAGAGGCGTTGGAGCAGGCAGACTACCACGTGGTGGCGGCCAGTTATCCGTCCCGCTCGGGCAAACTGTCGGACCTTGCTTCAGATACCCTTCCAGCTGCGCGGCGGGCGTGTGCAGCCGCCGTGCCAGAAGGGGATGTGAACGTCGT
>Ga0233401_1000961_pt1 | contig 9849 bp, 8 predicted proteins | sample 49DmetaG_FD_190067 | JGI IMG/M metagenome (GOLD analysis project Ga0233401, IMG submission 190067) | Seawater microbial communities from Monterey Bay, California, United States - 49D | ecosystem: Environmental > Aquatic > Marine > Coastal | place: USA: California | collected 2016-10-03
TTTGGAAGAACTTTGCCAAAGTCACTGAAATATTGATTTATTAATTCTTTCATGATCCTTATTTTGATTAAGGAGGATATGATATATCGTGAAAATTAATGATCAATAATTATGTAGGGGAATAAGGGGTCGGGGTCAGTTTATTAAGATTGCCTCCAAAAGCAGAGAATGACCTTAGAAATATTAAGGACTAATAATTCATTCAGCTCAATATACTGCTTATAAGGATTTTTTGAAGTAGTTGAGATATTAAAATTTATATTTAAAACCGCCCATAACAGATAATGGCTTTCCTGGTCTAGCATTAATTGGCCTTCTTGAAACAATATATTCTTCATCGAAGAGATTCTCAACATTTAGGAATAATCTAGTTTTACTGGCAACTTGAAATTCTGTAGCAATATCAACAATAAAATGTGGGTCAATTTTTTCACCAGTAGCAATTGCTCCCTTACCAGCTGTTGATCGCATTTTACCAACATATTTACTATTTAGATTAACTTCCCATTTAGGCTTGATAAAACCAATTGCAGCAAAATATTGATGTCTGGCAATATATGGTAATTCATCGCCAGATGAAACATCGCCCCATTCAGCAAAATCAACTTCAGTAAAATTGGTTTTAAATTTAGTATCAGTGAAGGTGTAATTTGCCATGATTGGTAATTGAAAATCAGCCCCTTCAAAATTACTTGCTAAATCATAAGAGGCAGATAATTCAAAACCTTTAGCGTCAACTTCACCAGCACTATATTGGTCACCAGCAGTGCAATTTCCGCCAGATGAATTGGTGCATTCGCCATTTAAATTAGAATAATCATTAAAGAAAGCTACAAATTCAGTTTTAAAGCTATCTTCATCATATCGAAGCCCCGCCTCATAATTTACACTTCTTTCTTCCTTAGAATCGGAGCTGCCTGGAGATGGGGGATTAAAGCCCTTATGGATAGAAGCAAATGTTGCTAAATTATCATTAAATTTGTAAAGTGATCCTAAAGAAGGAATAAAAACATCTAAATGATTAACATTATTATTAGAAGAATTATTGTAATCAGTATTTTCTAATTTGATATTTTCATATCTCAGGCCTGGAGTTAGAGTAAATTTATTGTAAGTGATAGCGTCACTAACATAAATTGCGGTAGCATCGGCATCTTTTTCCTGATTCCCTGCTCCACCTGGAGTGCCGTAATTAGTTAGCATCATTTTACCATTTACTAAATCATAAGTATCATCTCTTTGAAAGCGATCTTCTTGATCTTGATGAAATCTGGCACTAAATTTTAATTTATGATCTAAATTGGCAGTTTTAAATTCAGCTCCTAAAACTGACTGAATTCCCTGAGAATAATAATCACGATTATTAGCTCTAACCGTTAGGTTGCTGTTGCTATTAGAATTATCAGTAACTGTAGTTTTTAATTTGTACCAATTACGAGTAAAATTATTGTGATAAATTGTAGTTGTTAGATCAAAATTATTAAAATCAACAAAATGTCTTAATTGATATTGAGAATGCTCAGCATCCATATTATCAAGCTGCGAGGCGGCATATCTTCTATATGGATCATTCTTAAAATCGGCATCAGTTAGGCCAAGATAAGTTTCATCTGAATCTTCGCCATTATATCCTAATTTTAACTCAATGGATTGATAAATTTTAGCATCATCATCAGTTTCAAATTTGAATTTACCCACAATATCTTGGGTGGAATAGCCAGTATCGCCACCAACAAGATCAATTTTTTTAAAGCCGTCACTTTGCTCATTAGCAGCATCAATTAAATAGCTAAAATTACCCAATTTATTACCATGAGTAACTTGTTCTTTGTGAGTATTAAAGCTACCATACCCAGCCAAAACATCAAATTGTAACTGATCTGGAGTAGATTTGGTAATTAAATTAAGAGCGCCAGAGGTTGTTCTTGGGCCAAATTCAGTAGTTGAAGAACCTTTTCTTACTTCAACCGATTCCATTCTGGTCATTCTTGGAAAATAATAGGCTGAAGATGCGGCATATGGGGCAGGGGCAATTAATACAGCATCTTCCATCAAAGTAATATCGGCACTTCTGTCATTTCTACCGCCTCTAAAGCCAATATTGGGACGATTACCAAAACCTTCTTCCTCATTAATATTTATGCCAGGAATTTGTTTTAAAACCCTATTAATATCGCTGTAATTGTATTTTTCTAATTGCTTCTTATCAATAAAATTGGCAGAGCCAGCTATGTTGCTAATATTTTCAGCATTGCCAATAACCATGACCCTTTCCATCATTTTTTTTTTGGAAGTTTCGTTAGCATAGGAATTTACTGCCATTGTTAGGGCGATAATTGCAGTTAGTTTTTTATTATTCATCTTTATTTCAATTAATTTAGGTAGATTTTAATAATGATATTCATTATCAAAAAAGATAATCTAAATATTGTAAAATAATAAGTCAAGAAGAAAATGATAATCATTATCAATAAAGAATTGGCTTTATTTCTAAGAAATGATTATTTTAAGAGAATTATTTTTGTTTTAACTTTGCCTTTATTATTTTGTCAAAATACCCTTGCTTTTCTAAATTAGAAAAATATAATTGATAATCATTATCAATGTTAATAAATAAAATTTGAGTAGAAGAGCATATATTGCTGTATTTTCCTCCCTTTTTTTACATTTAATTTTTATTAATTTTATTGGGCAAAATAAATATGATTCTCAAATGAAGCATGATTTATTGAGTAATAAAATTGCTATTAATTTTTCTAATTTGTCAGAAAAATTTTTGCCAAAAATGAGTGAAAATAATATCAGTAAAAAGGTTTTACAGAAGAAAGAGATAGAAAATTCTAATTTGTCAGATGACTCTATTTCTCAAAATTTAGAAAAGAATCGGGAGGTTATTCCAATTTTTAGTGATTTTGAAGTTACTGGTCAAAAAATTATGCCAAACTACCCTAAAAGAGCCTTAAAATTACAGCAAGAGGGCGTGGTTTATCTTAGAATTCTTGTCTCGAATGATGGTCTGCCTGAAGAAATTATTTTCACTCAAAAATCCCAATATAACTCATTAAATAAGGCAGCCCTTAATGCTGTGTCGCAATGGAAATTTCAACCTATGATCATTAATGGTCATAAATCAAAAATGTGGGTTAATGTACCAATCGAGTTTAAAATCAGTTAGACTATGAATCTTATCAATCAAATTGGTTTTTTATTTTATCCCCTGTCATTTTTATCAATCATTGCCATCGCCATAATTATTGATAGAAGTATTTTTTTATTAAATTTCTTTAAAAAAAATAGTAAAAAAATTAAAGAAGATCTTGTTAATTTATTGGAGAAAAATAAAAATCTTCATAAAAATATTAGAGATGAAATTATCTCTTTTAAATTACTTGATCTTAAAAATTCTCTAGAATCAGGAATTAATTTTTTAAGAATTATTGCTATTTTATCGCCAATGATTGGTCTTTTAGGCACTGTTATTGGAATTATTAAAGCTTTTAAGGTAATTTCTTTACAAAATTCTCCAATTGCACCTGCAATGATAGCCGATTCTTTATGGAATGCTATGTTGACCACTGCTTATGGCTTAATTATTGCTATTCCTGCTTTGTTTTTTATCTTTTTATTTTTGCGTATTTCAGAAAAACATATCGATAAATTACAAAAATTACTAAATAGTAAATCCCTAAAAATCGCAGGCTTTAATGATTAATATTAATAATAATAATCGTAAAAATATCATTAATGATTTTCTTCCAGATCTAACCCCCTTGATGGATGTGGTTTTTATGTTAATAATTTTTCTTATTTTAACAATTAATACTGCTTCATTTACTCTAGAAGTTAACTTGCCGGAAGATAAGGATGATGCTTCAAAAATGATTTCGGATAATAATCATCTAGAAATTCATCTTTTAAAAAGCGATATTTGGCAAATAAATGATCAAAAATTCTCTGATGAGAAAAAATTTAAGGATTATTTATTAGATTATCACAAGAAAAATAAGGAACAAAAAATCATTATCATTACCGATAATAATTCTAAAATTGGTAAATTAATTTCAGTTTTAACCTTCCTTAAGAAACAAAATATCCAAATGGCTGATATTTTGGTTGAAAAAAATAATAATAAATGCTGTTAAACATGTCTCTATCTTCGGAAAAAAATATTGCTAATGAAAATAAAGCTAAGAATGTTCTCGGTGGAGAATTAGAATCTTGTTGTCACGATCCTAAAACGGGATTTTTTCGTGATGGTTACTGCAATAGTGATCATACAGATTTTGCTAAACATATCATATGCGTTATTGTTACGGATGAATTTTTACAATTTAGTAAAAAGCAGGGTAATGATTTAATTACCGCAATTCCTGAATTTAATTTTCCAGGTCTTAAAGAAGGTGATAAATGGTGTTTATGTATTACCAGATGGGTTGAGGCTTTGGAAAATAATTGCGCTCCTAAGGTAATATTAGAATCTTCTCATAATCAATGTTTGGAATATGTTTCTTTAGATAAATTAAAAGAATATGCCATATGATGAAAAAGATTCTGATATTATGTTTGGCAGTGATTGTTCCTTTTATTTTTGCTCCGGCCTGTTCTCCAAAATTAAACCATCTAGAAAAATCAGCTAATTTTGATGGAGAAAGATTCAAAAATCTAACTCCGCCTGACTCTAAAAAAACTTTTTCAAAATTTTTAAAATGGCGTTTTCAAACCGAAAGAGAAGAATGGCCAGAATGGGTAGAAATAAAACAAAACAAAGTAAAATATCAAAGGATAGAGCAGGGTGTTAATGTAACTTTTATTAATCATGCAACCCTATTGCTACAAATTGACGGGGTAAATATTCTAACTGATCCAGTATATTCCGACCGCACTTCTCCTTTTTCTTTTTTAGGGCCAAAAAGAGTAAAATTGCCAGGTGTAAAATTTAAAGATTTACCAAAAATTGATGTCATTTTAATCAGCCATAATCATTATGATGCTTTTGATAAAAAAACCTTAGAAAGATTAATTTTAAGAGATAATCCCAAGATCGTATTTGGTATAGGAAATTCTTATTATTTGGATAAAGAAAATAGAAAAAATGCTATTGAAATGAATTGGGGCGATAAATTACAATTTCAAAATTTACTATTCACTTTTTTACCTAATCAACATTGGTCTAAAAGAAATTTATTTGATGATAATAGATCTCTTTGGGGGTCATTTGCAATTGAGGGATCTAAAAAGATCTATTTTGCTGGCGATACTGGCTATTCAGATCATTTTAAAAATATTCAAAAAGAATTTGACTATTTTGATTTAAGCCTGATTCCAATTGGTGCTTATGAACCAAGATGGTTTATGAAATATTATCATATGAATCCCAAGGAGGCTGTAAAAGCACATCTAGATTTAAAATCAAAAAAATCTATCGGTATGCATTTTGGCACATTTCAATTAACTAATGAAGCAATTGACGACCCAATTAAAGATTTAAAAAAAGCTAGGGATGAATATGATATCAATAAAGATAGCTTTTTCACTCTAAAAGAAGGTGATAATTATTTTATTTTTGATTAATATGATATTCCCCATTTTGCTTTAAGATAATCAATAACTTGAGTATGTTCCGTAGTTGAAAGAATTTTTTTATAAACTAGAAATTCGCCAATACCACCATTATAAGTTCTTGCTTTAAAATTCTCAAAACCCCCAATATTAAAAGAGTTCCAATCTTTATCGCAATATGAGCATGTGCTTTGATTATCAAAAACTCGACTTGAATTGATATCAATAAGACCTTTGCATAGATCATTAAAATTTCCCTAACTTTCTCTTGGTTTTTTCTTAATTTCATCAATTTTTTCTTGAATAAAACAGCAATAAAGCTAGATAAATACTAGCTTTATTGCTGTTTTATTCAAGAAAAAATTGATGAAATTAAGAAAAAACCAAGAGAAAGTTAGGGAAATTTTAATGATCTATGCAAAGGTCTTTTAAGTTCATATTTTTATAATAGACAATTTGATGGAAAGATTGCTGAAATTATTGCTTTTGATCGTGAATTAACAGCATCAGAAAGGGCACATGTTACTCATTATTTATCTAAGAAATGGGGATTAGAATCTATATCTGATAGTGATGATGATGGCACTAATGATAATGTTGATCCAACACCAGCTGGTAGTTAAAATAGCACAATAGAGTTGTCACAACAAATTAGGGTAAAAAATTTACAGAAACTATATTAATAAACAGTTTTGAAGGGATGATTAGATAGATCTTGACTTCAAATTGCTTAAATCTAGAATTTGTCATTCATTTAATTTAAAATCTAGAAATAATCTAATTAATCATGACAAATAAATTGCTTATTGCCAATAGGGGCGAAATAGCTTGTAGAATCATTAAAACTTGTAAAAAATTAGGTATTAAAACTGTTGCTGTTTATTCGGATGCGGACACTAATTCTCTCTTTGTTCAAATGGCAGATGAATCTTATAATATTGGTCCTGCCCCATCTGCAAAAAGCTATCTCAATATCGAAAAAATTATTGATGTTATTCAAAAAACCGGAGCAAATTTAGTTCATCCTGGATATGGATTTTTATCTGAAAATGCCAAATTTGTTGAAGAATTAGAAAAAAGAAATATTCGATTTGTTGGACCAAGTTCACAATCAATTGCCATGATGGGCGATAAAATTGAGTCTAAGAAGATTGCCATTGAAGCAAAAGTAAGCACAGTTCCTGGTCATATGGGTATTGTATCTGAGAGTTCTGAAGCTAAAAAAATTGCTAAAAAAATTGGCCTACCAGTAATGATTAAAGCTTCTGCCGGTGGTGGTGGTAAAGGTATGAGAGTGATTTATGATGAAGATAAAATTGCAGATGCTTTTGAATCAACAACAAATGAAGCAAGAAATAGCTTTGGCGATGATAGAATTTTTATTGAAAAATTTATTGAAAATCCAAGACATATTGAAATACAAATAATTGCTGATAAGGAAGGAAATGTAGTTTGTTTAGGTGAAAGAGAATGTTCTATTCAAAGGAATAATCAAAAAGTTATTGAGGAAGCTCCGAGTCCATTCATTGATCCAAAAACTCGTAAAAAAATGTATGATCAATCAGTAAAATTAGCCAAAAAAGTTGATTATTTTTCTGCCGGTACCATTGAATATGTAGTTGATAAAGACAAGAATTTTTATTTTCTAGAAATGAATACTAGGTTACAAGTTGAACATCCTGTGACTGAATTAATTACTGGCTTAGACTTAGTGGGGTTGATGATTGATGTTGCTTTGGATAAAAAATTACCATTTACACAAGATGATATCAAATTAAATGGCTGGGCCATGGAATCCAGAATATACGCTGAAGATCCAGCTCGTAATTTTTTACCTTCTAGTGGCAGGTTAAATCTTTATATTGAACCAGATGAAAATGAACATGTGAGAGTTGATACTGGAATTTATGAAGGTGGCGAAGTTAGTATGTTTTATGACGCTATGATTGCTAAATTATGTTCATATGGTAAAAATCGTGATGAAGCAATTGAACATATGAAAAGAGCTTTAAGTAATTATGCTATAGCTGGTATTTCTCATAATATTACTTTCCTCGAAACCATTATGAGAAATGCCAGATTTTGTAGTGGAGAAATTTCAACAAATTTTATCAAAGAGGAATTTAGCAAAGGATTTTTAGGTAATCAGTTAGATAGTCAAGATAAAAGAGACTTAATCTCAACTGCCATGTTTATCTATAATAAAAATTATAGCAGAAATTCTCGTATTACTGGTAGATTAAGCAAGGAATCTAAACAAATTAATGACCGTTGGGTGGTAATGCTTGATGATGAATCTTATTTGGTACAAATTTTATCACATTCTGAAGAAGAAATGATAATTAATTGTGATAATACTGAAATTAAAATTGCCACCTATTGGAAAAATGGTGATAAATTATTTAAAGCTACTGTTAATAATGTTGAAATCGGCGTGAATATTAAAAGTAACAATAGATCTGGTGGGTATTTATTACAACATTCTGGCTCTGATGTTTATGCTCAAGTTTTATCACTTCGAAATGCTGAATTATATAAATTCATGCCAAAATTAGAAAAAAATGCTAAACCAACTGAATTAACATCACCAATTACTGGAAAAATTATTAAGTTTAAAGTTTCTGAAGGTGATGAAGTTAAAGCTGGTCAAGAATTATTAGTTATTGAAGCTATGAAAATGGAAAATATAATTTGCACTGATTATGATGTAAAAATCAAAAAAATAGAATTTTCTGAAAATGATGCTGTTGGAGTTGGTCAAACCATAATAAGTTTTGCTTAGGAAATATTGAAGAAGAAAGATGGATGATATTGGATCTAAAATCATAAAATTAAAAAAAGACCTGAACGCTGTAATTCTATCCCATTTTTATCAAGATGATGAAATTCAGGATATTGCTGATTTTGTTGGCGATTCTTTGGATTTGTCTCGCAAAGCTGCTGCCACTGATGCTGATATAATTATTCTTTGCGGAGTAAGATTTATGGCTGAAGTTGCAAAAATATTAAATCCCAGCAAAAAAGTTTTAATTCCCGATATGAATGCAGGTTGTAGTTTAGAAGATTCTTGCAAACCAAATGAATTTGCTAAATTCAGAGAAAAACATCCAGATCATATAGCCCTAACTTATATTAACTGCTCTGCTGAAATTAAGGCTTTATCCGACATCATAGTCACCTCAACTAACGCTATGAAAATTGTTAATCAAATTCCAAAAGATCAAAAAATAATTTTTGCACCAGATCGTCATTTAGGCAGCTACATTTCTAAACAAACTGAAAGAGATATGCTTTTATGGCATGGAAGTTGCATTGTTCATGAACAATTTAGTGAAAAAGAATTGATCAAATTACAAGTCAGACATCCTAAAGCAAAAATTATTGCCCACCCAGAATGTCCTGAAAATTTATTATCTTACGCCCATCATATTGGCTCAACATCTTCTCTCTTAAAATTTACAACTGAAAATATTGGTCAAGAATTTATTGTCTTAACTGAACCTGGTATAATTCATCAAATGAAAAAATTAAATCCGACAGGAAAATTTTATGACTGTCCGGGAATCGATCAATCAGGTTGCGTTTTATGTAACACTTGCCCTTATATGCAATTAAATACTCTTGAAAAATTATATCAAGTAATGAAGAATCAAAATAATGAAATTATTTTGGAAGATCATTTAATGAAAAAAGCATCCTCCTCCTTAGAGAAAATGCTTAAAATGTCTTAAAATATTTTTAATCAATATTACTGGAAGGGTGGCCGAGTGGTTGAAGGCGCACGCCTGGAAAGCGTGTATGGGGTTATTGCCTCATCGAGGGTTCGAATCCCTTCCCTTCCGCCAATTTTTAAGTAAATTCTAAATTTAATATTGATTGTGATTTGTCAACATGTTCAATTCGAACCCTCGATAAATAAATAATTGGGTTTGACAATAAAGCGTTGCGAAACTTAGGAAATTTATTTCCTTAGTGCAGCAGCTGTTTGCAACTCGAGCTTTAGCGAGAGTAATCCCTTCCCTTCCGCCAATTTTTAAGGAGGTCCATTCCGGACAAGAAATGCCCCCTAAAATTCAGACCATTAATTTTTAAATTTCATAGACTATAATTTCTTTAAATTTCGATTTGGAAGATGGAAAAATATGCTAATATTTTTTCATCTGTTAAGGAACCTCTGAAAAACCAATTATCTAATTTATAGATTTGAAACTGTTTAATTTTGTTATTTTTGCCAAAGTTTAGCAAAGTTATTTTATAAAATTGTGTTTGAATTTATTTGATAAAAATAGC
>Ga0233401_1000970_pt1 | contig 9798 bp, 5 predicted proteins | sample 49DmetaG_FD_190067 | JGI IMG/M metagenome (GOLD analysis project Ga0233401, IMG submission 190067) | Seawater microbial communities from Monterey Bay, California, United States - 49D | ecosystem: Environmental > Aquatic > Marine > Coastal | place: USA: California | collected 2016-10-03
ATAAAATAATTAATCAATTTATTATTAATTAAAAATAAAAAAATATATATAATTAAATAAATGGAGAAACATTTATATATACATAATAATAAAAATTTAGAAGATACATTATCTTGTCCTATATGTTTAGATATTTATAAACATCCAAGAAATTTATCTTGTGGTCATCCGTTTTGTACTACATGTTTATTTTTAATAAAAATAAATAATGATATAATATGTCCAATATGTAGAAAAATCACTTATTTAACAAATAATTATTTATTAAATAATTTACCAGTAAATAATATTATAACATCTATAATTGATAATTCAAATTTTTATTTTAAAAATAAAACTAAATTAAAAAAAAGTAAAAGTGTTGATTCATTTATTATTAATCAAAAAAATAATAATTTAATTTTAAACAAAAAATTATTAAAAAAATATTATTCTTTTGATAATCCGTCACTTAATTCAAATATTATAACAGAACAACATATACCTATTAATATAATTAATGATAATATTGATAATATTAATAATATTGATAATGAAAATCCAAGAGAATGTTGTACTTTTCAATAAATTGATTATATTTATTTATAATATATTTAATATGAAATCTATTACATTATTACCAGATGATATTATTCAAAAAATTATATTAAAATATATAAAATCTTATAATGTATTTTATTATTGTAATATATCTATTATTTCTCATTATTTTTATAAAAATTTTAATATATTTTATAGTACATTAAAATTTACAAATTTTAAAAATAATTATAATAAATCAATATATTTTGTTAAATCAGATAAATACAAAATTAAATTTGCAAAATTATATTTTCATAAAAAAGATAATGGATTTAATTTATTATATGGAGAAGAAAATTTAAGATTAATAGAATATAAATCTTTTAATTTAGCTATGCCTTATGAAAAAGATAATAAACATTTATCTAATATAAATGATTATCAATATGCTATTATATAAATTATATTTATATGATTAGTTTTATATTTTTTTTGTTATATATATATTATATTATATGAATAATACAGATTTAAAATTATTAATTTTAAATTATAAAAAATTACATAATCTAGAAAAATTATTAAATTACAATAAAACTTCTAATATAATTAGTATGAAAAAAGAAACACTTAATACTATTTATAAATTATTATATATGTATAATATTAATTCTTTAGAACAATTACAAAAACTATTAAATAAACATATTAATATTAATAAATTTTATTTAGCAAATACTTCTTTAACAAATAATATTAATAAAATTAAATTTAAAGGTGGTAATAAACAAGAAAAACTTCCTGACCACACTAAAGAGGAAAAAGAAAAAGCACAAAATGCATCTGAACTCTTAAATTCAGTAAGACCATCTAATGTATCAAATGAAACAACATCAAAAGAATCAGCAAATGAAACAATATCAAAAGAAAAAGCAAAAGCCGAAACAGAAGAAAAAGCAGAAGCAGATAAAGCAGATAAAGCAAAAGCAGAAGCAGAAGAATCAGCAAATAAAACATCAGCACCACCATTAGAAAAAGAAACATCATCAACATCAAAAAAATCCACAGAATCTAAAACATCTAAAGCAAAAAAAGCATCAGAAAAACCCAATACGTCTGAAACATCTGAAAAATCTGAAACATCTGAAACACTTGAAACATCCGAACCAGTTGTATTAAAATTAGAAACAAATAATATAGTACAATCCAATGTTAATACATATTTACATGTTTCATTATTTAAAAATATATTTAATGGTGATTATAATATAAATGATATTATACAAAAACTATATTTAGAAAATAAAGCAAATTTTAAATCATATGATATATTTGAATATGAATTAAAACAAAGAGAATATTTATTATTAAAAGAAATAAAAGACTCAAATATTACAAAATTATTAGGAGATATAATATTAAGTATACCAATAAAACATTTAAATAAATTAAGAACTTTTGATATAGAAACATCACCATCAACACTAGAAACATCACCATCAACACCAAAAACATCACCATCAACACCATCAGCACCACCATTAAAAAATATATTTTCAAATACACAAAAAAAAATGAAAACAGTAACACAAATTATACAATCTAAAATAAAAAATATGTTTACAAAATATAAAACAAAATATAATAGAGCTGTAGAATTATATAATAAACAAAATAGTGAAAATTATTATACACCCCCTGAAACTATAGAAGCTTATAAACAAAAATATAAAATAAATTATGTATATAATATAAAAAATCAAACTACATATTTATTATTAGCATTTATTCATTTAAGGCATACATTTAAAAAACATAAAAAATTAAGTTTATTAGAAGATTTTAATAATATAAATATTAAAGTATTATATAATGCTGTATATGATGATACAAAAACAATTAAATCTTTAAAAAAATATATAATAAATATAATATTAAATGATAATCCTACTTTAAAAAAAATTACTTTGAAATATTTAGCAAATAAAATAATATTTTTTAATAACAGAATTTTTACTAATATAATGAATATACCTAATTCTGTATTTATTGCAATAAATAAAGCTATAAAAAAACTTGATATAAAAATACCACAAATTGAGTCCGATTATAATGAAAATATAAAATTATTTAAATTTATGCATGATGAAACAAGAATTACAAAAAAATTAGATAAAAAAGTTCTTAAATTATTATCTAATTCTATAGAACTTAAAGGAGGTGATCCTAATGATATTGGTGCTATAGAAGCAGAAGAAAAAGCAAAAGCAGACGCAATAAAAGAAGCAGAAGAAAAAGCAAAAGCTGAAGCAGAAGAAAAAGCAAAAGCAGACGCAATAAAAGAAGCAGAAGAAAAAGCAAAAGCTGAAGCAGAAGAAAAAGCAAAAGCAGATAAAGCAGCAGCAGATAAAGCAGCAGTAGCATCAGGAAATGAATCAGGAAATGAATCAGGAAATGAATCAGTAGAAGAACCTAAAACACTAGATGAACAACAGAAACAGTTTATAAACAACTATTTAAAATCACGAAATATTGATTTATCAGATGATGAAATTAAAATTATTTGGGAAATTTTATTAGAATTAGATAAATTAAATATAGACAATCTAGAAGAAATTAATGCTAACGTACAAAATAAAATAAATGATGAATTAAATACTAAATTGAGTGAAAAAATAAATACATATTTGGAAAAAACTATAAGTCTACCTACTGGAGTGTTTTTTAAAACAATTGTTCTAAAAGATTTTTTAAAAATATTTATAACAAAATTAGAAGAAATTAATATAAACAATATAAAAAATATTAAAGAACAAGCTTTTCTATTTAAAAACGCAAATAGAGAAATATTAATAAAAAACTTTAATGAAACAATAGATACAAATTTTTTTAATATAATAGTAAAAGAAATAATTAAAATTATAATAGCTGAAGATGTATTTATAGAAAGTAGTAAAGAAGATATTAAAGAAAATCATATACCAAAAATGGTGGATGATATGCTAAAAGCAGCAGGACAAAATAATAATGTTAATAGTGTTACTAATGGTGATGGTAATGGTGATGGTAATGGTAATGATAATGGTAATGGTGATGGTAATGGTGATGGTAATGGTGATGATGATAATGATAATGATAGTGATGATGATGATGGTGATGATGATGATGATGATGATGGTAATGATATTGATGAAATAGATGATAGTGATATTGATGAGAATGATAGTGATAGTGATAATGTAAATAATCTTTCAAAAAAGAAAAAAATGGATATATTAATAGAATATGGTATAAAAAGAACACATATATTGATAATGCAAAAAAAAATATATTTTTATAAATTAAATGTATATATAATAAAATTATTAATACATATATTAATAAAAGGAAAAATAGATTTAACTATAAAAGATAAATTAACTAAACAAAAAAAGACAATAATAGATGAAAATATAAAAAAATTAACATTTAATCCAATTATATTACAAGAAGATAAAAAAATAAAAATGTCATTTTTTAAAAATAATGCTTTGAAACTTATGGAAAAAAGAGAAAGTAAAGAAGATGATAAGACTGAAGAAGAATTAAAAGAACAAACATTAACATTATCGAGTAATTCAGCCGATTTAATAAAAATATTAGAAGAAATAGATATAATATTATTTACAGAAGAACAAGGTGTAGTAGAAAGTAAATTAAATATAACAAAAGAGACTTTTATAAATGATACATTATTTTGGTTTTATGAAGTAGATAAATATAAATTATATTTAAATCCAAATAAAATTCATTTATTAGATATATTTAAAACAAAATTAATAACTATATTAAGAGATAATTTATGGAGTAAATTAAGTAAAGAATATGCCGATTTAGAACATAATTTAAATTTAAATTATGCCGATTTAGAACATAATTTAAATTTAAATAATAGTTCAATACAAATAAGAAAACAACATCAAATAAATAAATATGAATTATCAGAAAAATATAATAAGGAATTAAATGAAAAAAAACTTTATATTAATAATAATATGTATTTTGAATATTTAGTAAATTTAGCTTTATTAAAAGAAAAAAGTAATCCAATAAATTTAGATTTTGAATATCAAAATACAAAAGAATTATATAATAATTTATTAGTAGATTTTTTAGATTTTATAGAAAATGATATAAAATTAAATGAAGGTCAAGAAAATACAAAAAAATCATTTATAGATTTTATAAATACATTATCAAATACTAATAATAATATAAATATGAATGATGCAATATCAAAATTAGAATTTATGCATTATATAGAACAAAGTGATTATTTAAAATTATTAAGTAAATATTCAAAATTAAATGATTCATATTTAAAATTAAATAATTTAGAAATAGAATTAGATTTAATTGAAACAACAAAACCAATAATATTAATATTAATAGAAAATTTATTTATAAATTCAAATAGTAATGTAAATTATGATATAGAACATAATAATGTATCAGATATGCATCAAGGATTTAAAAATTTTAGTAATAAAAAATTTTCAAATGATAATTTTAGTAGAGGAGAATCTTCACGAAAAAAATCAAAAAAAGAAATTGATGATACTAATGAAATAGTATTTTTTAAAAATTTAAATGGTCATAAATTGAATCCAGGATTATTTGTTAAAGGAGATAGTGTTTTAATAACAAATAAATAAAATATTAATTTATAAAAAATATATTACATATATATTATGAATATAGCTTTAATTTTAAATAATTTTTTTTCTAAGACTAATTTAAATGAAAAAAATATAGAATCTATAAATAAAGAAAATATAAAATCTATAAATAAAGAAAATATAGAATCTATAAATAATAATAAAGATAATGATTTTTTTAAGAGTGTAAAAAATTTAAAAACTATAAATGAATTATCAAAAATAGCTGAAAATATGGTTGAACATAATTTTAATATGTTTATATATAACAGAAAAAATATAAAAAAAATATTTAAAATTATTCCAGATGATAAAACTCAAATAAATTATACAATAGAAGAGAATACTAAATTTAAAGATGATGGAAGATTTTTAAAAGATTTTACTACAGATTTTATAACATCACAAGTTATATCAAACTCGGGATTATATAATTTTATGTATATAATATGGTATGTTCATAAATTATTTTTAGATAGATATAAACATAGATATGATATAGATACTTCAGATATAATATTTATATTTAAAGGAGGAAATTTTTTACATAATTTATCAAGTAGTTTTTGGCATCAATTACCGGGAGAAGCTGTAGAATATTTAATAGGTAAATATAAAAAATATTTTAAAAAATCAGATATGGATTATACAATATATATAAATCCAAAAATAGATAATTATAAAAAAATATTTGAAGATATAAAATTATTAGCATTTAAAGCACAAGTTATTATACGAGAAATCTTTTTTTCAAATACATTTATACCTTTTCAATGGTTTAAATCATCCGCAAAATATCAACGTTATATATTAAATAATTATTTAAAAAGATTACAAAATAATGTAGCACCAGAACATGTAAATGATATAAATAATAAAGAGTATTATGGTGTTCGTTTTATGGATATGTCATATGTTTTTAATTCAAAATATGGCACTTATATACCTACAGCTGATAAATTATATGTTTATGATCCTAAAAAAAAAAATGAAATTGCAGATAGACACATTCCTACTAATCCTAATCAATATCCAGCATATATAACTATAAATGAAACTTTAAATTTAACTACTCCTAATGGTTATAAAACACATTTTGATTTAGTTAGAACAAAATTAGCATTTAATTATAAAATAAAAAAAGACAATGAAATTTTAATAAAAAATATGGGTGGTGAATTAATTGATGTAAGTATTCCTCATAGTGATGATAGTGATATAGAAGAATTTTTTAGTCGTATTCATTTAAATACAAAACCATTTAAATTTAAACAAGTTTGTCCTAATCAAGTATCTTATTTTGTTGATGAAAATGAAACTGCTTCGTTTCTTCAACATGTATGGTCTTTAGATTATATACATTATGATTTATTAAAAACTATATTTAAAACAGTATATTATCCTTGGGAAGATAATAAATATATTAAACGATTATATCGTATATTTTATTTATGTCATATAGATTTTTTTAGTACAAATGTTATTAAAAATTCTAATGAAATACAAATGAAAATAAAAAAATTTAAATATATTAGAAATATAATTGATAAAGCTAATAAACTTATATATAAAAGTGATAGATCAATATTTAATTATTTTAAATACAATAATAATAATAAAAAAATGTGTAGAAGATTAAAAACTGAAATTTCACAACATATGATTGAAACTAAAAATTATTTAGACCAAACTGAATTTCAAAATAAATTTATTATTAAAGCTTTAAAACAGGTTATTACTGTTACTGAAAAAATATTATTAAATCATAATTTACATGATACTAAAATACATAATATTAATATTCCAAAAAATCCAAATAATATAATTCCAGATATGAGTGAGGATTTACAAAAATTAGGAGAATTTTTAGACCATGTAATTATAAATTTAGATATTGTTATTGAATTATTTTATAAAATTGAACTTTTCTGTAAAACTAAAACAATTAATGCTGATGAATTATTACAATATAGATTTAGTTTTTAATTATTAGAATATATATTATCTTTTACAAATAATATATTATTTATATTTATTAAATCATAATAATTTTTTTTTAATATATTATTTATATCTAAATCACATATACCCCAATTTAATTTATTAAATTCACTATATAATTGAATATTACTCCATCCTGCATATCCAAAATAAATATTTATTTCATTTTTATATTTTAATTTTATATATAAATTATATATATTTATATAATCACTCATTATTAAAATTTTATTTTCTATATTTTTTAAAATTATTATATCTTTATTTAATTTTTTTTCTTCTAATTTATCTATTATTAATATACCATATATTTGATTTAAATTACATGGTCCTCCTATATACATATTATTTATATTTATTATATCTGCAATATTATATATATTTATATAATTTTTATAATATGAATATAATATTGATTTATTATTACTATCATTTATATTTCTATTTATATTTATTCCTATTATTCCATTATTTATTTCAATTATTATAATTATACTATAAATCCAATGTTTTAAATTATCTATTAAATCTATATTATTTTTATTTTCTTCTATTATTTTTAAATAATCTTCTGATTTTTTTTTTGGTGATATTAATATATTTCCTATTTTTATTTCATTTATTATTTCTTCTCCTGTTATTTCTGTCATTAATTTACTTCGAGTTATTGTATCTATTTTATAAGGACTATTACAAATATTACAAATTTTATCTGTTGGTTTTTGATATGATGGATGTGTACTTTGATTTAATATACTATATAAACACCATTGTTTTATACATTTCATATGTATATATTTACAAGAACCTTTACAATTACATAATGTTAATAATGGTTCTATTTTTTCATTTTCTAAACAAAACCTACATATTTTTATTTCTTCTTCTATATTTAAATTTTTCTCTATATTTTTTTTTAAATCTTCTTGTAAATCAAATATTTTCTCAAAATTTAATATTTTTTTATTATATTCTAATGATTTTTTTGCTAATATTTCTTTTTCTTCAAATGTTGTATTTATAGCACCTAATGTATCATTTTCATTATTTTCTAACATAAAACTATAAAATCCTATTAATATTGTTTTTATTGTCCATGAAGGATTCCAATTTTCTATATGAAAATTTGAATTACTAAAACATATATCTTTATTTATATGAAATCGTCCATTTTCTGTTTTTAATTGAATTGATGGAGGTTTTAATGGATATAATTCTGGTAATTTTAATATACCCCAATATATACCATTCTTATATGGTTCTATATGTCCTTTTATTAAAAAATTTATTTCACATAAATTTTCTTCATTTATTTTTATAATTATATGTTCTAATGGTTCTTTCTTTATATTATTATATTCTTTCATTATTCTTTTTATAAAATTCATTCAAATATATATTATATAATTATAAATATTATAAATAATATATATATTTATATTATGATAAATTATAAATCAAAATATAAAAAATAATATAGAAAATAATATATATAATGCATGTACTAAAAAAATTTGTATTAATTGCAAATATTATAAATAATAAATAAAAAATAATATATATATATATATATGACAAATTATAAAAAAAAATATTTTAAATATAAAAATAAATATTTAAATTTAAAACTAAAAAAATTTAAAGGTGGTATGATTGTTAAAGAAGGTACGTTATGGAAGGCATTTAACAAAAGTCCATATTCTAAAGCAGAAGCTGAGTTAATGAATCAAGAAATAAGACCAACAGATCAACCAAAACCAAAAAAAACATTAGTAACCGAGGATGGAAACACAGTTGATTATCTAACAACATCAGATTATAAAACTTTTATAACAAGTTTATATAACAAAAATATATCGTTAAGTAAATTAATAAAAATACCACTTTTAAGACATCGTGCTAGAACTTATTATAAACACAAAGACCTAAAGCCAGAAGTTGATGTTTGGGGTGAAGATCAACTTCTTAGTCTTGAAGACGATAATTCTGGTAATCGTCATGAAGATATTTTAAAAAAATGGTATGATATGGTTTATGATGAACTACAAAATATGATAGATAACAGGACATTTTTAACAATTGATGATATTGAAAATTTATATGAAATAGTTAAACATAAATTGCTAGATTTATCACGAGATCACAGCAATAATGAAATAAAAAATGACTTAGAAAAATGGATAAAATTACTTTTAGATATAATAAAAAATCCGAGTCTTAAAGTTGAAAAAGAACAAATAATAGGATTAGGGATGACACATCATAAACCTCAATTTATTTATATTGAAAGCTGTGAAAACCCTCAATTTTTTGAATCTAAACAAAATATATATCTTTATGATATACAAATTGCATATTTTCAAGGAAGAATTTTAAATCAAATATATGGTATATGGAACATCTTAAATATTTTTGGTCGAAAGTTTGATATTGAAAAATTTGAAGAAAATATATTGGGCATCTTAATTAGTTTAGAAGAAGATATAGATATAACATTAAATAGTTATGAAGAATATAAAGAAATAAAAATAAAATTAGGAGAAATAGAAATAAAATTAGGAAAAGAAGATGAAGTTTA
>Ga0233401_1000984_pt1 | contig 9728 bp, 4 predicted proteins | sample 49DmetaG_FD_190067 | JGI IMG/M metagenome (GOLD analysis project Ga0233401, IMG submission 190067) | Seawater microbial communities from Monterey Bay, California, United States - 49D | ecosystem: Environmental > Aquatic > Marine > Coastal | place: USA: California | collected 2016-10-03
ATCTTGCTGTAATCCTTTAATCATTGCTACGCCCATAGCTGAAACCAAAAATGGATCCTCACCAAAAGTTTCCCCTACTCTTCCCCAACGAGCATCTCTGGCCAAATCAATATTGGGTGTAAACGTCCAGTGCGAACCTGTTGCCCTCATTTCTAAAGCCGTTTCGAGTGACATCTTTTTTACCAGTTCAGTATCCCAAGAACTTGCTAATGATATTGGAGTTGGATATACAGTTGTCCCGTTTACTAAGGCATTACCATGAATGGCATCAATTCCTATAAGAAGTGGAATCTTTAATCTGCTTTTTTGAGCTAAGGATTGCAAATAGTTCGCTTCTTCAACATTTAATACGTGTAAAAAAGAACCAATCATACCCTGTTCCACCATTTTTACTACTTCTGAAGAATGAAGATTAGGGTAAAAACCCTGTGCATCGCTATTTGCCATATCCTCCTTACTGAGGTTCTTCTCTGCTTTACGGATATGTTCTAAACCAACATATTGACACATTTGAGCGACTTTCTCTTCAAGCGTCATTTGCTCTAAAAGGTCTTCTACTCTCTCCTCTACAGAAAGTGACGCATCCAAATAAAGAGTCTCTTTATTTTTAGAATCATTATTACAGGCTGCAACACCTAATACCATCAGTAATATTAGTATATTTTTCATTAATTGATTTTTTTAGTATTATATTTAGTTTTTTAGTATTGTTGTATTTGCACTAACTTTGATACTTTTAAATTATTGATTGACATATAGAACTGGGCTAGAAACTTAGGACAATTCTCGATTGTAATCAATAATTAATTTTTGGAAAATACATGCATTACGCTTATTTTTCATCATTTAATTTTTGATATTGACTCAATTTAAATTTTAGATCGTTTAAGGTTTCTGTACCTTCATATTTCCAAAAGGCATTTTCATTTTCTTTTGGGTCTTTCTTAAGGTCAATTAACATTTTTGATTTTAATGTTCCTTTATATTTATTTACATATTCTGTGTAAAGAAACCTTTCTGTGATAATGGTCTCTCCATGAGCAAACCTTGCAAAAACTTGTTCTTTGTGTTTTCTAGAAGGGTCATCTAACACCGAAACAAAGCTTTTGCCATGAAGGTGATCGGGTAAATCCAACCCCACCAATTCACAAAAAGTTGGGTACAAATCTACATACTCAGCAAGTGCATTCGTTTTCACATTTGCAGCCTTTCCAGGCACCTTAACAATTAACGGTGCATTTAACACTCGATTGTAAAGAGAATGCTTACCCCATTGCTGATGTTCACCAAGATGCCATCCATGATCCCCTATAAGTACAACAGCTGTACTTTTATCTAAGTCCAATCGCTCTAATTCACTCAATACATCACCTAACAGTTTATCTACATAAGTTACACAAGCATAATAGCCGTTTATCAAGGTAGCTGATGTGCTATCATCTATTTTTCCTTTTTTAGGAATACCAGTAAAATTTCTTAGCTCAGTAGAATTAAAAATATCTGTTCTTTTGCTGATTTTAAAAATGGCCTCTGCAGGAGCACCTATGGGAGGAAAAGGGTTGTCTGCAAGCTTTAGATCTTCAGACTTGTACATATTCCAATATTTTGCTGGAGCGCTAAAGGGAAGGTGCGGTTTTTTAAAACCTACAGCCAAGAAAAAAGGATTTTCAGATTTAGATAAATCCTGTAAGGTCTCTATCGCTTTTTTTGCTACCTTACCATCAATATATGCATCATCAGGCAAATCAGCCTTATCGTAAGCCAATCCCTTTTTACTTTGCTCAATTAAGTCTTTATTTTCTTGAGAATAATAGCATTTATTCCATCCTTTATCCGATTTTGCTTGGTATGGCTTTTGACTCCAGGCATTCACATCATCATTTGGATCATGAAATACTTTCCCTAGTGAAATTGTTGTGTAGCCATTTTTTTTAAACCACATAGGTAAACTAACTGCTTCGGGGGCATCTACATCATGACTTGCGTTATAATTTACGAAACGGTCTTGTGTGGGGTACAACCCTGTTAACAAGCTGGCTCTAGAAGCACCACATGTGGGCACCTGACAATACGCTCTATTAAACACAACACCTTCTTGCCCCAATTTATCTATATTGGGGGTAATCATTTGATTTTGACCAAGAATATCTGCTTGTACACGTAAATCATCTACTATAACAAATAAAATATTTTTTGGTTTGGTCTCTTGTGCAGTTGTGATTAGTTGTAAGACACTGAAAAATAAAAGTATATAATGTTTGATTTTCACTTAAATAAGATTTGATTTATATTTTTAAGAATTTGAAGACAAAAACACCAAAGCTTTTCGTTTCATTTGATTATAAATAACATTATATTCATCTTTTCCAATAAGGTTTTCTGTTTCCAATGGATCAGAATCATAATCAAATAATTCTTCTTGAACAATATCGCTATCATGTATTTGAGAACCTATTTTATTCCTGTTAATCCAAAGTGTATAACGGATTTTTTTGGTTCTAAAACTATAGCCCATTTTACCATTCCTTGGAAATTGACTCACTGCAAAGTCTTTTACTTTTTGACGTTTTCCCATCATAAGTGGCACTAACGAGGTACCATCCAAGTTTTTTGCAGAATTAATTTCTGCCAAAGATATTAGTGTTGGAAAAACATCTACAAACTCAGTGGGAGATAAAATCTTCTGAGGTGTTTTGGCTTTTGGATAATAAATTATGAGTGGTGAACGTGTTGCTTGTTCAAAATTCGAGTGTTTATTCCACAATCTATGATCACCTAAGTGATATCCGTGATCACCCCATATAACAATGATTGTATTTTTCATCAGCCCTTTTTCTGTAAGGCTATTCACTATTTTTCCAATCTGAAAATCAATAAAAGAAACACATGCATAATAACCATGTATTAGCTCACGCTGAAATTTCTCATCCAAAATGAGCTGGTTATTAAGATCAGTCTTATAATCACGCCCTTCCTCAACATATGCCTTTAATTCTCCTGAACCGTGATATGCCAATTCCCCAGTATTTTTAGCACGCTGACTAAATGCCTCAATAGCAATACGTTCTCTTTTGTAAAGATCCCAATATTTTTGAGGTGCAGAAAATGGCAGGTGTGGTCGTTTAAAGCCTACAGCAAGAAAAAAGGGTTTATTGTTTTGTGACAATCCATCCAACAAGTGAATAGCTTCTTTTGCAACTGCACCATCGGCATAGGCTTCATCTGGTGCAAAGCTTGATGATACAGGTGGTCTGTATATACCTTTTAGTGCCTTACTGATATTGCTGCCTTTTTTTATGATATTCTGCTTAATGAATGAGTCGATTTTTGATTTGATTTCTGCACTCTGATAGTGTCCCATTACAGGTGCCCCCCACCCTTTAGGGTATTGGAGATGATGATCCCGTTTGAAAGGTAATGACCAGGAAGGCTTATCCATATGTGGGTCTACACCTCTATGATCAAATACTTTGCCTACCCCAGCAGTTGTATAGCCCATTGCCTTGAAATGCTGTGGAAGTGTTACTACACTTGGATTCATATCCCGCATTTTGGTTTTCAAATTATAGACTTTTGTTTTGTCTGGACGTAATCCTGTAAGTAAACTTATACGAGATGGGCTGCAAACAGCTAGTTGAGTATGATTATTTAAAAACAAACTTGCTTGTTCAGCTAATAAATCAATATTTGGCGTAATAGCAAAATTGTCGCCGAAACTACCAATAGCTGGCTTTAAATCATCAACAGCAATAAACACTACATTTAGAGGCTTTTCTTGTTGAGAAAAACCACAAAAAAAACAACTAGTTAGTAGTAATAAAAAAAAATTGCGTTTCATTTTTTGTTAATTTTTAAAAAATTATCATAATATTTCTTGACGATTCTCCAAAAAGTAATTCTTTTCTATCAAGAATATCTATTATAATAGATTACAATAGTATTTAAAATTAGATGAATTACCTTCAGTATTGTCCATATAACTGATAAATTCATCCCACGAATAATAAAACAATCAGCTATACTACTCGAATAACACTAGTTGCAAACACTACTTCTTCTTTTTACCTGAAAACGGCCAATGTGGATTCACCTCACTTTGATTCTTCATGAGTCTATCCATTTCTTTCAACAATTCTTGACGATCTTTAGCCCGATCAGATTCCTCATACAAATCGTCCTCAATATTATAGAGCTCAGGCACTCCACTTTGCTCGTAATGCACCACTTTCCAATCACCTTTGCGCAGTGACTGTCTGTAACCCTCTTTTTTTGGTCCTACTTGTAATTCCCAATATAAGTGCTCATGCTCTTTTTGATGCTCTCCGATTAATTCGGGTAAAAAAGAGATCCCGTCAGTTTGTTGAGGCACTTCTGTTTCAGCTACTTCAGCTAGGGTTGGCATAATGTCATAAAAAATTCCTGCATGATTAGAAGTAGTCCCTGCTTGAATTTTACCTTTCCACCAGGCAATCATTGGCACTCGAATACCACCTTCATACATATCTCTCTTTTTTCCCTTTAACCCACCTGAACTTTTAAAGAACTTTTCATTGTGATTTTCAGCCTGAGGTCCATTATCGCTTGTAAAAATTACAAGTGTATTATCCATTTCACCTGTTTCCTCTAACTTATCCAGCAAGCGTTTCACCTGCTCATCTAACATATTGATACGGGCTGCGTGACGTCGCTCATTTTCAGGCCAACCAAATTCCTTATAACGTTCTGTTTCTCTCAAATTAGGTTCATGCGCGTGGGGGGTACGATACGACATCACCAAGAATAAAGGTTTTTGAATATCACGTTTTTTGTCAAGAAAATCGATTGCTAAATTGGTGCGGAAAACATCTTTACAGTCATACCGTTTCCAATCATAATGAATAACACTATCTCGTCCATTAATCCAATGGTCATTTGAATCAAACGTTCCGCCCTCGACCTCATCTCCCCATTGTTCTTGAATGGCATAATCAAAACCACGTCCTGCTGCCCATGTGCTTACATCCTGCGGTTTCCCTAAGTGCCATTTTCCAATAAAAGCGGTTTGATACCCCGCCCCTTTCAACATTTCACCAATTGTAATTTCCGATTTTTTGAGTGCGACACGTCCCCAATTACCATCGAGTAAACGACCGTAATTACCACGAACATTTAACTTCCCAACCTGAATCCCCGTCATCAACACACCTCTTGAAGGTGCGCAAACAGCACTACCAGCATAAAATTGTGTAAAGCGCATGCCCTCACTGGCCATTTTATCAATTGTAGGAGTTTTAATTATTTCCTGTCCATAACACCCCAATTCACCATAACCCAAATCATCCGCCAAAAGAATGACGATATTAGGTTGGGATAGTTTTGGTAATTTATCGGATTCTTTGATTTTATCCTTACATGAAAAGAATATAAATGCAACGCTTAAACAAATCATTTTCAATACATTTCGACGTTTCATTTTTTTATTTTTATAATTAAACTAGCTTAGTATATGGAACCACAAACCTTTTTAAAAAATCAGCTATTCAATATGCAAAGTCAATTGTTATTTTGTACCACCTTTTTAACTACATTTTCCTCATAAACCTATACATTTTCGTTCGGAGGAAGTAACAATTTTATACTATAAAAGACTTCATAAATACTGCATATAAATTGAGAAACATCCCATAATATTAACCCATAGGAAGTTCCTCAATAATAAACAATTCAAAAAAGTATCACATCATTTCTACGATAACCTGATGTACATTTCCTGGCTCTGACAATGGAATAATAGCTCCATTGATTTCTTTACCATCGACTTTTATACTTTTGACTCCCTTATTTTCAGTTCCCGGAATAACTTTTATTTCATAGGTAGCTCCTCTAAACTTACGTTGCACTTTGAACTCCTCAAATTCATTTGGCAAACATGGGTCTATCTTTAGTCCTCTATATTCTGGTTGAATACCTAAAAGATACTGAGACACTGCATAAAAATTCCAAGAAGCAGTACCTGTCAACCATGAATTTTTAGCTTCACCAGGCTTGTAAGCATCTTTACCCGCAATCATTTGCGCATATACATATGGTTCTGTTTTATGCAAGTCACTAATTTCTTCTAAATATGCAGGACATATTTTTTTATAATACTCCCATGCTTGGTCGCCTCTTCCAATTTTGGTTTCACCAATTACAATCCATGGATTGTTGTGACAGAAGATCCCTCCATTTTCTTTATATCCTTTTGGATAAGTTGATATTTCACCGTACTCTATCACATATTTTGTAAAGGCAGGATTGTTCAATACGATCCCATAAGGAGAATCCAAACGCTCTTTCACAGCGTCGAGTGATTTTTCGCACATGCCCTCTTCCTTGCCTATTTCGGCCATTGTACACCAGCCTTGCGATTCAATAAATATCTTACCTTCTTCATTTTCATTACTGCCAACTTTATTACCATAAAAATCATAAGCTCTCAGGAACCATTCGCCATCCCATCCTTTAGATTTAACTGCCGCAATCATTGCATCAACCTCAGCCTGCGCACGGTTGGCTTCTTCTTTCTTACCTAGTTCTTTACACAAAGCAATATAATCGTTACCATATACTACAAAAAGTCCAGCAATCATTAAGGATTCTGCCTTTGAGCCTTCTGTGTTGTTTTCTGTGGTCTGGAAAGATTCGTTTGGATTCGTTGAGAAACAGTTTAGGTTCAAACAATCATTCCAGTCAGCACGACCAATTAATGGAAGTCCATTGGGTCCTAAATTATGAATGACATGATTAAAAGATATAGTTAAATGATCAAAGAGTGTTTTAGCCAAAGAAGGATCATTATCAAAAGGAACCTTCTCGTCCAAAATAGAGAAATCTCCACTCTCTTTGATATAACTTATCGTTCCTAATATCAACCACATAGGATCGTCATTAAAACCACCACCAATAGCATTGTTCCCTCTTTTAGTAAGGGGTTGATATTGATGGTAGCATCCACCGTCAGGAAACTGTGTAGAGGCAATATCAATGATTCTCTCGCGTGCACGTTCTGGGATCATATGTACAAAACCTATCAGGTCTTGATTAGAATCTCGGAACCCCATACCTCTACCAATACCTACTTCAAAGAAAGAAGCAGAACGCGACATATTAAAAGTTACCATTCATTGGTATTGATTCCAAACATTCACCATACGATTTAATTTGTCATCCGAACTTTCTACATTGTAAATACTTAACAACTCATCCCAATAACTTGCTAATTCATCTAATGCAGTATTTACTTTTTCAACAGTATCAAACCTACTGATTAAATCCTTTGCTCTTTCTTTATTAATTACTTCCTTACTTTCCCATTTTTCATCATCAGGATTTTCTACATAGCCTAACAAAAAAATCAATTCCTTTTCTTCTCCTGGCGCTAACTCTATTTCAATATAGTGAGAGGCAATTGGTGACCATCCGTGTGCTTCTGAATTACGGGGTACACCATCTAAAACCGCTTGAGGTTCAGAAATTTCGTTGTAAAGTCCAACAAAACTTTCCCTGTCAGTGTCGTAACCATTAATCTCAGTATTTACATGATAGAAAGCATAATGGTTTCTTCGTTCTTTGTATTCTGTTTTGTGATACAAAGTAGAACCATCAATTTCGACCTCTCCAGTAGATAAGTTTCGCTGAAGGTTATTTTGATCATCTTCTGCATTCCACAAACACCATTCGTTGTATGAAAACAGCTTGAATTTTTTAGTAGTATCCCCTTTGTTGGTTAACTTCACTTTCTGAACTTCTCCCCAAGTTTTTAATGGTACAAAAAACAATAACTCTGCTTCAATATTATTTTTCTCCCCTTTAATTTTTGTATAGCTCATACCATGACGACACTCATAACTATCCAGCTCTGTTTTTACCGGTTTCCACCCTGGAGACCAGATGGTATCTTCATCTTTAATAAAGAAATAACGTCCGCCATTATCCATGGGTACATTGTTATATCTGTAACGATTTAATCGTCTGAATTTAGCGTCCTTATAAAAACTGTATCCCCCTGCACTGTTTGACACCAGTGAAAAGAAATCCTCATTCCCAAGATAATTGATCCAGGGCCAGGGTGTTTGTGGGTTTGTAATTACATATTCCCTATTTGCATCATCAAAAAATCCGTATTTCATTGTAGTATTATTTTATTTTTATCTTTATTTTTTTATTAAAAAGCGTTTGATTTTATCACTAAAACCAACATCATTCATTCTCTCTTCTACTGGCTAGCTCAATTGTAATTTCATCTAATTTTCGCTGATTCAAAGGGTAAAATACCATAAACAACGCAGCACTCATTGCAATCAATGCAGGGACCCAACTCATCAGCATTACAATACCAGGTATTGCGCCTTGAATTGCCACTGTATCTTGTCCGTTATAATGAAAGGCAGCCAAAACCAATCCTATAATTGCTCCAGCCAAACCACCACCTAATTTCGTAGCAAAGGAACCTGCGGAATAGATCAAGCCTGTTGCTCTGCGTCCATTTTTATATTCTGAATAATCAGCAGCATCACCAAGCATTGTAAAAAACAACGTTGGAAATATAGCGGCAACTAACTCAGAGAGTATACCCAAAATAAAAACACCTGTTATATTGTTAGGACCACAAAAAACTAGTAATGCATTTATACCACCAGACAAAAGCAAGGCATAGATGAACAACTTCTTCTTCCCAAACTTTTTTCCTAGTGGAGCCGTTATCATAGCACCTGCTATTGAAGCTAACATTAACCCAACCATAAAAGAGGCTGCCAACAATTGATCTTGTAAGAAATGGGTAAAATAAATAACAACAATACCTTGCTTTATAGAATTGTACACATTAAACAAAAGGCCAATGATTAGAAGAATTAGCCAAGGTCTATTTTTTAGTAAATCCTTTAGGTCCTTTAAAAGATTACTTTGTTGTGTTTTTGGTGGACTAATACGCTCTTTGGTTGTAAAAAAGGTAATCAACATCAAAGCAGCTAGTACTATTGACATTAGGTACATTGAATAACTATACCCCTTTTTCTGATTAATTATTAAAATATTATCTTCTTGTAAATCTGATTCGCCCGTTGCTAAAAAAACATATTTCTTATCTGCCTCCATAGAAAAACTCTTACTTTTAGTAGGAACATTGTTTGCTATTTTTATCAAAGCTTCATCCCAAGTCAACAATGCAATACCATCTTCCGTTTTAATGTTTACATTTTCAACATCGTAAGAAGAAGAAACGATAACTTTATAGCTATCCTCTCCAAGTTTATTTACCTTTATTTCAGGATCAATATTACCAAAACTAGCTACCAGAAAAAGTAAGGCACCTTGAACAATCATACCTCCAGCAAAAGCTCCAACCATTCTATAAGTCCCTATACTAGTACGCTCATTATTATCTCCGGTCATGACTCCCATTAATGCCCCATAGGGTATATTATTGGCTGTATACATCAAAGTGAATAGAATATATGTAACGTAAGCATACACAACTTTTCCTTTAGTACTTAATTCTGGGCTTGTAAATAATAAAGATAAAATTACCCCCAAAGGAATTGCTGTCCATAGTATCCATGGTCTAAATTTCCCATATTTAGATACTGTTCTATCTCCAACTATTCCCATGAGCACATCGCTAATTCCGTCACTAAAACGGGCTAATAACATAATCATACCAACTGTAGCAGGATTCAAACCAAATACATCTGTGTAAAAAATAAATA
>Ga0233401_1000987_pt1 | contig 9712 bp, 6 predicted proteins | sample 49DmetaG_FD_190067 | JGI IMG/M metagenome (GOLD analysis project Ga0233401, IMG submission 190067) | Seawater microbial communities from Monterey Bay, California, United States - 49D | ecosystem: Environmental > Aquatic > Marine > Coastal | place: USA: California | collected 2016-10-03
ACCACTCGCGATACTGCTGGCGTCTTGCTCTGGGGAGACAGTGGAGCAGTCCGGCGACAGCTTCAGTACAGCAGCGGATGTACACAATGACCCCGGGGTCATCGCCGAAACTGCCGAAATCGATATTGTTATCGCCGAGATGGACGAGAGTGGCTTGTGGTCAAACAAACTGTTCGAAACGGAGACGGAACTGCTTATCCGTGGCGCGGCACAGGCAAGCGACAGCGCTACACAGGAGATCTCTGGCACTAAAGCGGTCGAGCGACGGGCCTACTTCGGAGACTTGCACGTACACACCACCTATTCCTTCGATGGCCATTCTATGGGGACGCTGGCGACCCCGTACGACGCGTACCGATTTGCCATGGGCGAGGCGATTGACAACCCCGGGGGCTTCGCGATGCAACTAACCCGGCCTCTGGATTTTTATGCCGTAACCGATCACGCCGAGTTCCTTGGTGTCTTCCCTGCAGCCTCAGATACTAGCACGGCGTTCGCGAAGAATGCCTTTTCCCAGCCCTATCATGACTTCAACGCACCGGATAAAAATGGCACGGACATAGTCTCCAGCTTGCGCAGGGGGGCGAGGTTCGGAACCTTCTTCCCCAATGCGAGTGAGATGATTACTGCCGGTGAGTTGGACAGAGTCGAAACCCTTGGGGTGGTCCATAGCGCCTGGATGGACACTGTCGATGCGGCTGACCAGTTCAATACACCAGGGGAATTCACCACCTTTGCGGGCTTCGAATACACCTCAGTCTCCCCGGATTACGGTAATCTGCATCGCAACGTCATCTTCAAAGGCAGTGAACGGCTACCACGGGAACCCTTTTCCCGCTTTCACTCGCAGAACCCGGAGAACCTGTGGCAGTGGATGGACGAACTCAGGGCAAAGGGTGTTGAAAGCCTTGCCATACCGCATAACTCCAATGGCTCTAACGGCCAGATGTTCAAGCTGGTGGACTGGGCCGGTAACCCGCTGGACGATGATTACGCGCGTCAGCGAATACGCAATGAACCCATTGTTGAGATTACCCAGATCAAGGGCACCTCAGAAACTCACCCACTGTTGTCGACGCGGGATGAGTGGGCGGGCTTCGAGATCATGCCCTTTCGGGTGGCAACCAATGCGTTAAGTAAAAATAAGGGTTCCTACGTACGTGAAGCCCTACGCAACGGGCTGGCGCTTGAGCGCAGGGGCATTACCAACCCCTACGAGTTTGGTTTTATAGGCTCGAGTGACACCAATTCCGCCGCGAGCCAGCCCGACGAGTCCACCTACGTCTCCAAGCTGGGTTTGCTGTCAGCGACTGCAGCGCAACGCGGTTCAGTACCACTAGAAGGATTGGAAGGAGAGTTTGCCTACTACCTGACGAAAGTTGGGATGGCCCTCAATCCCTCGAGAGCAGGCTCTTCCGGCATGTTCAAGCGGATCAACGGGAAGATCTACGACAGGGGAGCCAACGCGCTTTATGGCGCTTCCGGCCTAGCTGCGGTCTGGGCCGAGGAGAATACGCGAGAGTCGATCTACCGCGCTTTTCGCCGCAAGGAGGTCTTTGCCACGTCGGGCCCGCGCATAGCTTTGCGCTTTTTCGCCGGTTATGGCTTCGACAAGACAATGCTCGATAGTGCGGATGGCGTCCAGCGTGCCTATGCAGCAGGTGTCAGCATGGGTGGGAATCTCGAAGGCGCCGGCGGTGACGGAGAAGCGCCCGGCTTCATCGTGATGGCATCCGCCGATCCGGAAAGTGCACCCTTGCAGCGCCTGCAGGTCATCAAGGGATGGATCGATGGCGACGGTAATACGCACGAGGATGTGATTGACGTGGCCTGCGCCAGCGGCGCCACTGTCAACCCTGACACAAAACGTTGTCCGGATAACGGGGCCAGGGTCGACCTTACCGACTGTTCGATTAACCCTGACACAGGGGCCGGGCAGCTGTCCGTCCTGTGGCGTGATCCGGATTTCCAGCCCGAGCAGCGCGCGTTCTACTATGCCCGCGCCATTGAGAACCCAAGCTGCCGCTGGTCGACCTGGGACGCCTTGCGCGCCGGGGTCGAACCCCGGCCCGATCTTGCCAGGACCCTGCAGGAGCGGGCCTGGTCCTCACCCATCCATTACCGCGGGTACTGACGAGTTAACTCGGCCCGCCACATATCCGGAGAATTCCCATGCCCTACAACACCCTGCGCTACGAGGTCGAGGACCACATTCTGACCTTGACCCTGGACCGTCCCGAACACTTGAACGCCTTTACCGTTGAAATGGCGCAGGAACTGATTGATGCGTTCGATCGCGCCAGCAACGACGACAAGGTGCGCGTGGTGGTGGTGACCGGAGAGGGCAAGGCCTTCTGCGCAGGCATGGATCTGAGCGTTGGCGGCAACGTCTTCGGCCTGGATGAGAGCCAGCTGCCGGACATGGCTGATATGGAAGCATGCTGCGCGGGTGACGGTAAGATCGACAGCGTACGCGACACCGGCGGCCTGGTGGCGCTCGCCATCTACGAGTGCAACAAGCCGGTCATTGCTGCGATCAACGGCGCCGCCGTCGGCATCGGCGCCACCATGACCTGCGCCATGGATATCCGCCTGGCCTCCGAAAAGGCGCGCATCGGCTTCGTGTTCAACAAGATCGGCATCACCCCGGAGGCGTGCTCAAGCTGGTTCCTGCCGCGCATCGTCGGCATTTCCCAGGCCCTGGAATGGGTGTACACGGCAGAAATTCTCAGTGCCGAGGATGCATTGGCCGGCGGCTACGTGAAAGCCATCGTGTCCCCCGAGCAACTGCTGGACGAGGCTTACACGCTGGCGCGGCGCATCGCCAAACACAGCCCCGTGGCCATCGCAATGTCGCGCCAGATGATGTACCGCAATGCCGCACAGCCTCACCCCATCGAGGCGCACAAGGTCGACTCGCTGGCAATCTTTTACGCCAGCCAGAAAAGCGGCAAGGAAGGCGTGGCCGCGTTCCTGGAGAAGCGGGAGGCGGTATTCGAAGACCGCACATCCACCGATATGCCGGCGTTCTATCCCTGGTGGAAGTGAACTAGCGCGGGGGCGATCGGTCTGTTCGCCGGACGACGAGTTCATCTACTGATCTAACTAGTGGTCCGGCTTTCGACCATCGAATCTTGTCATAAATTTGGTAAAGTCAATGGGACGCGATAGATTAGGGCGCTGAGTATTCGAGAATTACGCATGGCCAAGCAATCAAGTTCTGAAGCAAAGAATTATCATCACGGCGCTCTGAAACAGGCACTGTTGGACGAGACCGCCCGCATACTGGCAGAAGAAGGTGAATCTGGACTCTCTCTGCGTCGACTGGCGTCTAACCTGGGTGTCTCTAGAACCGCTCCTTACAACCATTTCGATAATAAGGACGCACTGTTGTCGGCGGTGGCAGAAGAAGGCTTCAGACGCTTCGAGAAGACCATGGATGCCACTCGTCGCAAGCACCGAAACAGCACTGGCAATGAAATGATGCATGCGCTGGTACAGACTTACGTCAAGTTTGCACTCAACAACCGGCAGTACTATGACCTGATGTACGGCAGCAAGTCCTGGCACGAGGGCGCAAAAACTGAGTCACTTGCGATTACCTCGAGAAGAGTACTGCGGCAAGACACTGAGCGCCTGCAGAGAGCCCAGGAGAAGGGCCTGATCTGTGCAGATGTGGATGTCGTTTACTTCGAGCGCTTTATGTGGGGCGCCCTGCACGGAATCAGCCGATTATGCCTGGATGGCGTTTACGCAGACCATGTATCAATCAAAAAACTCTGCACTAGTACGGGAGACATGCTGTGGCAGTTAATGGAGCCGGCGAAGTAAATCCTGCCTGGATCTTTCCAGGCTAGTAACCTGCGCTGCCATCGGCAACGCACTTATAGAAACCGACGTCCAATCGCTCGTAGGATTCGCCTTGAGGCCTGCGAACATAAATTTCATCATCCCCAACGTTATCCAGGTGATAAGCTTGCTCGCGTAGTTCACCCTTGAGTAATTTAAACGTCCCGGTGGTGGCCATTGATCGCTGAATGCGCAGGAATACCGGCCTGGCATATACGGGCAACTCGCCATCCACGATACGCACAAACGCCTCCATATCGAATGGTACACTCTCCTCAAGGGCAAATGCTACCATGCCCGCACGGCCTTCCACGCCCGGAACCTCAACGCCATAGACATTGGCCATATTGATTTGCGGATGCCGGTTCAACACCTCACCTACCTCGTTAGTCGAGACATTTTCCGCGCGCCAGCGGAAGGTATCGCCCGTTCGGTCCACGAACTGGTAGTGCTTCAGGCCCAACGCGAAGCCAACATCGATCTCACGTATTAGATCGCCGGTATTAAACCACTGGTCTCCCTGTTCGATAACGTTCCGGACAATCTTCTTTTCGGTGGCGGCCGAATCAGTGTAGCCGTCAAACCGCGTTCTACTGCTGATTTTCCCCAGCAACAGGCCAGGCTCTCCGACGGGCGCTTCGATGCATACACCCGACTCATCCCGCAGTATCTCCGCCTCATCGTGGTTATACTTGACCAGCGCTATCTTGGAACTGGGGAAGCCAATCGTCCTGTCCTTGTTCAATAGATTCATAAAGCTGACGTTGCCCTCGCTGGAGCCGTATATCTCACAGATTCGGGAAACACCAAAACGATCCTTAAACTCTTTCCAGACATCCGGACGGAGGCCATTGCCCAGAATTTTTTTCAGGGGATTACCTTTCTCTTCCGGGCACCTTGGCTGCATTAGCAGGTAGCGACACAACTCGCCGACGTAGATAAAGCAATTCGCCTGGTGTTCCTGTACTTCCGACCAGAAACTGGAGGCGGAAAACTTCCGGCGGAGAACGATGGAGCCACCCGCGCTAATGAATCCGCAGACGCCCGGACCCATTCCGGTAATATGGTAAATGGGCAGGCACAGGTAAAGCCTGTCTTCGGGCTTGAGCCTGAACCCCGTACCCCCAATAGCTTGCCCCGCGGCGAGGATCTTTCGATGCAGGATGACCGCAGCCTTGGGCAATCCCGTCGTCCCGGAAGTAAAGATATAAAGCGCCGTCTCTCCAGCAGTGATAGTGCTCGTGACCGTCAGGTTTTCCCCTGACATCGACGCCATTTCTACCCGTGCATCAATAGCCCAATGAGGCGGCTCTTTCGAATCGGCGTCAGAAAACCACAGCAGCGGCTCGGTATCTGTCCAGCTGAGTTCGTCGCGTATCGAGTCGAAAGCTGCCGATCTCTCTTCTCCGACGATACAGCCCTTGGCATTCGTAGCTGAAAGACAATGCAAGAGAGCCCCCCCCTGTGAGGCTGTTATTGATGAGGCTGGCGCTGGCCCCCAGCTTGACCAGCGCCAACATGGCAAGGATGTACTCCGCGCGGTTCTCCATGAAGATCGCCACGGTATCCCCGCGCGAGATCCCCTTGCCAGCGAGTACCCGGGCGAGCCGGTTAACCTCAGCATTGAATTGGGCATAGGTCCACTGTCGACCCTCGAATATCAGCATGATGTTGTCAGGATAGCGTGAGACAGTGCCTTCGAAGACCGAGCCCAGCGACGTCTGTTCATCTTCCTCGGGCATCTGGTACTTCCTTGCGGGTAGGATGTGGGCGAGCTCTGTGAGCACCCGGAAATACTCCCGGATTCGCGCCAGACCTATCATTGCACCGGACTCTGGAAAACCGACAGTATGTGTTTTCACCTCATTCCCCCTGCTTAATAGCGTTTTTTTCAGCGTGTACCCATGTGAAGGAGCAACAATTTATGCGCATATATTGACGTTGTCAATATTAGGATGTAATGTTGAGCCCAATAGCAATAACGACAAGCCGGGGTTATCCGCATCAGCCAGTACGTAGGCGCCCTTAACCTGCAAACCAAGGTAACTATGATGACTGCACAAACACTTCGCGCAGAAAAGCACCCTCTACACAGCACAATTCTGGCTGTAACGATCGGCATTCTTCCTGCTCATGCTGTTGCCCAACATGCCGTTTTGGAGGAGGTTATCGTTACGGCGACCAAGCGTGCCGAGAGCCTGCAGGATATTGCCATGACGGTGAACGCTTTCGATGAGCAGACTATCCGGGAAGCGAATATCACAAATGCCGACGATCTGGCCATCCTCGCTCCCACCCTGACCATTACCACGAATACCCAGCCCAACACCGCAGCGTTCCGGATTCGCGGCATCGGCACTTCCCAGACGGACATTGCCCTGGAACCCTCGGTGGGCATATTCGTAGACGATGTCTACCTGAATCGCTCCGGGCTGGGCATGTCCGACCTTACCGACATCGAACGCATTGAGATATTGAATGGACCACAGGGCACCCTGTACGGCAAGAACACTAACGCCGGAGCCATCAGCATTATCACCAAGGCCCCCAACCTCGAGGAATACGAGGGCTACGTGGAGGCCACACTGGGCGATTATGACCTGCAGAAATACGTAGCGGGGGTCAGCGGACCGATTACCGAATCGCTGGCGTTCCGCCTGTCCGGCTCCGTCCACCAAAGGGATGGCTACCTGGAGAACAACGGGATCGGGGATGACATGAACGACGCCGACGACTGGAATGTCATCGGCAAACTGCTGTGGGAGGCCACCGATAATCTGAGCATCAGTCTCAAAGGCACCTATGTGGATCGCAACCCGCGCTGCTGCGCCCCCGATGCCACCGCCGGCGATTCCGTGAATGAACAGCTGGTAGCCGAAGGTTTTGAACCGGACAAAAACAACCCCTTCGATTACGAGACCGCGGTGAGCGTCGAGCAGAACTACGAAAGCGAGTTCTACAGCTTTTCAATGGTTGTCGACTACGCTCTTGAATGGGGCTCTTTCAAGTCGATTTCAAACTATACCGATAACGAGACCAGCAATAGCTACGATCCCGACCGCTCCCAACTGGACGTCATGTCGTATATTGAGGCCTATAGCGAGAGCGACACCCTGTCCCAGGAGTTTCGAGTCTCCTTTGATGCAAGTGATCGTTTTCAACACATGCTCGGTTTTTTCTACTTCGAATCCACCATCCAGGGCGGTAACGGCAACCCCTTTGTATTCCTTGGGGAAGACTTCCTGACCCAGGCCAACCAACAGCAGGACTTCATCGACACGTTACCAGCACCTCCGAACCTTATTGCCCGGCCAGGCGACAACCTGCGCGCTGATACATCGATCGACACCAACAACGTGGCAGTCTTCGGCCAGAGCACCTGGTATATTACCGACGCCTGGCAGGTCACCGGTGGCCTGCGCTGGACCGACGAGGAAAAGGACGCCGACCTGTTCACCGAGATCGACTCCACGGCGCCGTCAGCGGCGCTTACCGGCCTGTCCTTCCTCACCACGGTCTCCACCCCTATCGACGACTCCTTCACTCGAAGCACTGACAACGTCAACTGGCTGGTCAACACCCGCTATGACATCCTGGACGACACCATGCTTTACGCCAGCGTGGCGACGGGTTCCAAGTCCGGTGGCTTTAACACAGTCAACGGCACCCCCGAAGAACGGGAGTTTGATGACGAGGACACCATTAGCTATGAGGCCGGGGTGAAATCCACTCTCCTGGAATCTCGCCTGCGCGTGAACGCTGCACTGTTCTACACCGAGATCGACGATTACCAGTTCCAGCAGCAGTTGGAAGCGGGCATCGGCAGCCGGGTATCGAACCAGGCCGAAGTGGAAACACAGGGACTTGATCTGGAGATCCAGGCGCTGCCCCTGCAGAACCTGACACTGGGTGCCAGTCTGCTTTACATGGACAAGTATGAAATCACCGCCGGCCCCCAGAAGGGGGACAACCTGCCCTTCACTGCCGAGTACAGCTACACCCTGTCCGCCACACTGGTCTTCCCGCTGTACGATGGCGGCATCTACCTGCGGACGGACTACAGCTATATGGATGACCATGCAATCAATGTTGGTGCGGACCTTCGCGATGACCAGTTTGATGACCGGGAAGACTTGAGCGCCAAACTAGGCTGGCGGAACGACAACTGGAATGTATCGGTCTGGGGCAGGAATCTGACCGATGATACATACGTATCCTTCGCCGCTGCGACATTCCCCGTCACATCCACGAACGCCTTCTGGCTGGCACCGCCGAGAACTTGGGGTGCCACCGTGCGCTACGATTTCTGATTTGAAAATGCAGGCCAACCGGCCACTACCACTCAGTACCAAAGTCGCTTACGGCTTTGGTGCGGTCGCCTATGGCGTAAAAGACAATGCCTTCTCGGTGTTTCTTCTGTTCTTTTACAGCCGTGTCGTTGGCATGCCTGCAGAGCAGGTCGGGCTCGCTATTATGCTGGTACTGATCATCGACGGGATTTCCGACCCGCTGGTTGGCCACATATCCGACAACCTGCACTCCCGCTGGGGCCGTCGACATCCGTTTATGTATTTCTCGGCGCTACCGGTGTCTGTAAGCTTCTTTTTCCTGTGGAACCCGCCAGTTTTATCCGCTGACGCCATGTTCTTCTATCTGCTGGCTATGGCGGTACTCGTGCGCACCTTGATCACGCTGTTTGAAGTGCCCAGTACCTCGCTCATTGCTGAGCTCACCCCTGACTACGATGAGCGAACCAAGGTGATCGGATATCGTGGCTTTTTCGGTTACCTGGGTGGGATAGGACTCACTATTGTTGCCTATGTGTTTTTCTTTCCGCAGACACCGGAGTACTCGGTAGGCTTAATGAACCCGGAGGGTTATACGAAGTACGCCTTGGTGGGGTCAACGATGATGTTTATCGCAATTATCGTTTCATCCATTGGTACTCACAATCGCATCCCAACCTTCAAGTCACCCCCGCCGAAGCGACCTTTTAACGCGCGGCAGACGACAACAGAGTTAAAACAGACACTCTCCAACCCCTCCTTCCTGGTAGTGATGGGCGCGACACTATTCGCCGCCACCGCCAGCGGGCTAGGGCTTTCGTCCGCCAACTTTCTGTTTACGCTGTTCTGGGAATTTACCTCTGAACAGATCGGCCTTCTGAATATGTTCCTGATTATCAGTGTATTCATTGCAGTGATCATTGCGCCAGGGCTGTCGCGCCGAATCGGTAAGAAGAAAGCGGTGATCTTTTTTTGGTTTACGGCAGCATCGCTGGCGCCGATGCCCTATCTTCTGCGCGTGTTTGGCTGGTTCCCGGACAATGGCTCTCCTGCACTGTTGCCGTCGGTGCTCGCAATCTACACCGTTGACATGGCTCTATTCATATCCGCAAACATCACGATCTCGTCCATGTTCGCCGATGTTGTGGAAGACAGTGAGAAAACGACAGGACGGCGTTCGGAGGGTATCTTCTTTGCCTCGCGCAAATTCCTCGAGAAATCCGTTTCGGGGCTCGGGATATTTATGGCCAGCAGCGTGCTGGTTATGGTGGGTATTTCAGAAACTGCTACACCGGGGTCACTGGATCAAGCGACCTTGTCTCGCTGGATATTTATTTACGCCCCCACGTATGTCTTCCTGTACATGCTCGCAGTTACGCTGGTATTTCGATACCAGATCGACAGAGAAGTACACGAGAAAAATCTGCGCCAGTTGGCCGAAGAATCGTCACCCTGAAGGAGAAAAAAACCTATGAAAAAAGTACTTGTGATGATTGGCTGCCTGGCACTCGCAGGCGTAGTCACCTACAGCCAGCGCACAGCACTCGTCGCACGCCTGATGGAACGTGGGTTGGAAG